>Ga0256846_1000096_pt1 | contig 37620 bp, 50 predicted proteins | sample TevniametaG_FD_189098 | JGI IMG/M metagenome (GOLD analysis project Ga0256846, IMG submission 189098) | Tube worm associated microbial communities from hydrothermal vent at the East Pacific Rise, Pacific Ocean - Tevnia | ecosystem: Host-associated > Annelida > Integument > Unclassified ...
TTATAACTCAAATTCTCTTCTTGCGGTTCATACGCCTTCATCATCATAGGCATTTGAAATTCGAGCTTTTCGGGTGCTTTTTTATACGCAAAGATTACCGAGTCGGTATAGGCACCATCGACTTTGCTCGCCGCGTCCTTAAACTCATTGGCCGCAACGATGTTTTTGATCATGTCATGATTGTCAAGATACCACTGCCCGGCACTGGTATCACTACCGGATTGCAATGGCGATCCAAATAACATGCGACGATGCTCAACAGGCATAACAATAGTATCCGGCTCTTCGACTCCGTTGGTCAAATTCACGATTGACGTCACGAGGTCGTCCAAATCGGCTAGTCTCTCAAGCTGTGTCTTGTCCTCCCACTTTCGTGATCCACCGCCTGCATTCAATGCTGCCACTGTTACCGGGATGTTGTCGTTTGTAAACAAGCCCGGAAGGTTGAATTCCGCATCGCCCTCAAATGCGATCTTGTTCCATAACTGCCTGTGTGCTTGGGATACCGCATCCATTTTTCGGGCTTGCAAATCTTTTCCTGCAATGCGGGCCGCTCGAATATCTTTTGTGGAATATGTGAACGCTGATCCAATAGAGCGGATATAACCGACTACTTTTTTAGTCGCTACGTCCGCAAGCGGAAGATCATCAGCATAGTTGGCTATTAATTTAGCCATTCCGGTTTTCTCGAAAATCTCGTAAGAGAACGTTTCCGAACCCTCTGGAATTTCATTGCTCACTGGAAAAAGCTCGAAGGCCTTCAATGGGGCCTGGAGCAACTCGTATAGTCTATTCAATAGATATTCGAGTTGATTGTCTACAAAAAAAGTATAATCATCATTTGCCATTTATTTTGTCCTTTCCGATTATGCTAAGGTGCAACCGTTGTTTGCGACAACGTACCAGGTTCCACCAACAAACTTAAGCAAACAACTATCCCCGACATCATTTAACGTGATAGTTGTATATCCCGCCAAATGTGAAGGTGTGACAGTTGCGTCCCCACCGTCCACTTTCAGGACAATAATTTTTTCTTGTCCTTCCTGACCGTCGGCCAATGTGTAGGCGGTTGCTCCAGTTGTAGTAATCTCGCTGGTCTTGACATCTGTGTCGAGAGAACCGGCAGCAGTGATCGCATCTACTCCAGCTTCATAGGCCAAATTGTCACGTGCGTCAAATTCCAATTTTGCGATATCGCCGGAACTGGCAGAGCTCATGAAATATCGACCAGTCGCCAGATTTCCGGTTGCGACATTTGTGAAATATCCACGTTTTGTCGAATCTGAATTTGTGACATCGACATATGCCATATCGCCCATGGTCACGTCATGAGTGACAGTGACATAAATCATTCCGGCACGCAAAACAGGTACTGATTCCTCGTCCGCAAAGCCACCTGTCATCTTGGCTATATCGCGTACTGTTACACCCCAGAATTTATCAGTTGCAGAATTGACGACCTCGACCTGCTTGGTCGGATCGGTACCTGGTACAACAGCTTTTCCAAAATCTATGCTACTTTCTGCCGCATATGATTCAATTAGGTGCGGCCTGGTATCGACCAAATCACCTGCTGATGCGGCACTCATGTCATATCCGTACTCGCTCATTTTTCACCGCCTTTCCATTGATTCATAATTGATGCAAACGCCTCGTCAAACTTCGACATTTTCCTTTTGCTGTCTTTACGACCAGCAATAGTCGCACGTTGTCCGAGTGCGGTTTCTGCCTCCAGGCTTTCGAGCATCGCATCAAACCTGGCAGTGATATATTCAGTAGACTTGTCTTTCAAGTCGACTGAATCATAACGAGCAGTGATACAGTCTTTTCGGATTTGTTCATCAGACTTACCTTTGTAATCATAGTCCGGGATAATTTTCTTGGCGTCTTCGATGAGCTGTAATCGAGCTTCAAAACGTGAATCAAACATTTTTTCCATTTGATTCAATTTTTCTACACTCGACTTTTCGAGCTCGTCTTTCTCGGCCTGAATTTTGTCAGCTTTTGCTTCGAGCTCTTCAGCATTGTTTGCCTTGCCTTCCAACTCCACTAAGTATACCTTGACCTCGGGCGGAACCTCGTAATCCACCCCATTAATAGTGATTTTTTCCATATTGTCCTTCCTTGTTTTTTTGTCATCATATGAATCAAAACGTATACGAGCCTCTTCACCTGCTCGACCTGCGTCAACTAACGCCAAGTGATTAGCTCTTATCTCGGTTTGTCGCCTATCAAATTTTTCACCCATGTATTCGCCTGCAATATCATTTATTTCAGCCGAATATCCTAGTGATACTGCATCCTTACCTGATTTTATAGATTCAATGGCTTCTTTTGCTGTGACTACAATTGGTGCCATAATCCAATTGCCATCAATGAATATATCTTCGCCCACACTTCCGACTTGAAGTTCCTTTGCATTCTCTGGTGTCACAAAGTCATCAGGGTGATCCAACGTAACTGGCATCATCTTAATAGATTCAATAGAATCTTTTGAAAATACTTCGGCTGGATCACGAAATTCTTTGACTACTTTTTCATCTTCAAGATAGTCGTAAACACCCACCCGGGCTATCGGTACTACAGCATGGAGAAATCCGTTACGGTCTTCCCATGCCGGCTTGTACGATAAGTTATCATAACGTTTATTCATATATTAACCTCTCTACATCCGGTTGGGCTGTACACCTGCAATTGTAATCTTCTCCCGGATGGAGTTCGACTGCACCTATCAGTGATCGCGGTTGCCACGATTGCCTATGATCTTCTTTGTATACACTTGGGTCATCCCAGCTGCATATCATACCTTCCAGCACCTCATGCGAAGTCCTGACTTCACTATCGCCGGATGTGCTCCAGATATAAGTTGAGATTCCAAGACCTGTCTGGATTTCTTTGGTGATTCCGGTCGCAACTTTTGCCAATTGATCTCGGGCCCACACTTCTGCTTTTGTTGCATCCACTCCAGTTGCCTTTGCTATATCCCCAGCAATGGCAGTAGTTAGTTTACCCTCCTCAAAACCTTTGGCTACTATTTCAGCCACAGTTTTTTTGGTGGCTGTCGACTGCTTGCTTATCAATTTTGCCGAATTTCTGGCATATTTTTCAAGTTTCTTCTTCAGTGCCGGATTTTGACTAAATAAGTCAACACCGAATATGTCTTGCGTCATGACTGCATACTCTTCACCCTGAAATGCGGCCATTTCTTCAGCAATTTTAGCTATTTCCGATGGTTCTGGAAATTCTTTCAACGACAACAGGTTGACAAATTCGTCATCGAACCTTCGTGAATAATAATTTATTCTGTATACTACTTTATTCATTGTCGAATCCACGAATTTTGCGAATTTCATCAGATGACAACACGCCCATTCGGTAATATTTCTCGTCAATCGCTGAATTTATGTTGTCAATATCTGCTTGTTCCTTTTCACTGAGCTGCCATAAGGGATTCCAGTCCCATGTTATGCTGTTTGGGTCAATTCCGTTCGCTAAAGCTGCATAACGGACAGCTATATCAACCTGGTCTGATATCATATCATTGCGATATGACACCAAATCATCATAATAATTTCTGATATCACTTTCGCCTGTAGAATTCATGCCGGATGGAGACTGGCCGAATAATTTTGTAGTCGGAATCCCAGTCATAGACGAAACATAAGTCATCATTCTATCGACGATTTCAGGCAGCCCCGATACGGTTGTGCTCGACTTCATATATTGTTCTTCGGAGTCAATGAATAATATATTAGCTATATCGCGAGTCATATCCAGGATGTTTGCCCGATTTGATAAGGCCGTTTCGCCCTCTTTTGTCATCAATAGGTCTTGCAAATTTGGAATTGACAAAATGACTTGAACAAAATCGTATACAATCTTTTCAAGTCCCTTCATGCCAACGCTATACGTTCTAATTGCTTGATATATTGACTGTATTATACTGTCTCCACACCAATCACCAGTCAATCCCATTTTATTCAGATCGTCATTACGAATGAAAAGCAACCTAGACCTATGCACATCAATTTGACTGTCGTCACTGTTAGTGAGTGTATAAATTTCAGGCTCACCAAAGGCATCCGACATAGGGTTTTCTACGAATTTGCCGGCTTTTTCTTCCACTCGACTTTTCGGGTAAACCTTCGCAAAAAACAACTGCTTGACAAGTCGCTCATTGACTGGAATTTCAAGCGATTCCGAAAGGTCATTGACTCCAAGAAAAATGACCGAACCACCAAAAAGTCTTGCAAGCTTGACGGCCGAAAATAACGTTGAATCAAATTTTATTCGTTTTAGGTTTGATTCAATACGACCATCAATATCATTGTTTATCGTGTATCCTTCTCGTAACATGTCACGAGCAGGAATGTCAATTATTCGGCGTGTGAGGCCTTCTTGTCTATATAGTGCTTCGAGTGTTTCGTCTTGAAGATTTGTCGATAAGTTGAAAACCGTGTAGATTGACTTGTCGTATTTGAGCCTACCCATTCCGGTAAGCACGTTCGACCATCCGTCATCACGTCTTGTCTTATACTTTCTGCGAGTTACCTTTTTCATAAGTTTATAAGTATACTAATTATATCATATGTGTCAAGTTAAAAAGTAGTCATTTTCTTCAAGTCATAAGAACGACTATCAGAACTAGCAACCGCAAGCACCCAAGCGTCGGCCTGGTCTGGAGACTTGCCAGATGACGAATGTTTCTGGATTATCAACTTACCGTTATCTTTGAATAAATATTTAACCGATGCCAATTCATTTCGCAATGTTGTGCTGTCAATGTTGGGCGATATACTAAGTATATCTGCTTTGTCATAGTCGTCACGAGAACCAGCAATAGCTTCGTATGTTATGAGTGCTCTTCTTCTAAACTCCCACCATGACTGACTTTTTCGGTTTGCAAAAAAATCCTTGTTTGGCGTTGCACCATGTTCTTTTTTGTTTGGACGAATCACGGAGGACGATCCCTTATAAGGCACTATCTTGACTCGATGTTTGATCTGCTTTACATTGCCTTTTACACTTGCTCCAAACCCATCCGCATCATAGTACAAATACGATGCGTCATATTCTTCGGCGAGCATGATTGCTTTTTTAGTCGATGTGAAAAGTTCGGAATTCTTACCTGACCACGAATGTATCTTTTCTAATTCAATGTCTCTGATGCATGCAAGTGCAAGTTTGTCATTTCCCTCGTCCGCAATGTCCCAGCCACAGAATTTCTTGTCAGATAATTTTATGCCAAGAGTATCGGCAGCACCCACAAGGGAGTCTACGACCACACGGTCAAGCAACAACCCTGTCTCAGATGCAGTATAGCTAATGTCGACCTCTTGGGCAAATGTGACAGGGTCAAGCTCCTGCTTTTTCTTCTCGTACCACGCTCGGTCTTTTCTTGGGTCGTCCATCCATGAAAATGTGAAAACATCACATTTGCCAGAAAAACGCTTGATTGCAAACGGGTTGTTTGCACCGTTTGGCGTGCTAACATCGATACGACAGTTTGTCGTTTGACTCAAACTTGCCTCAACGAGCTGTGGTGCGGATAAATACGCCGCTTCATCGACAAAGTAAATTGACGCACGGTCACCACGACCAATATTCACACCTGCTTCACCGGTTATGTATGAATTATTATGCATGAAATTTATACGCATATACGGCGATGTTTTTTCTTCCCAGCCGAATTTGAATTCTTCCGGCAAGTTTTTGATGAAAAATCTGCCCTTATAGAATAAGGTTTTAGGCGAATTTGTCCGATCTATGTATTCTTCTTTGCGTGATCCAAACCCAATGACCATGCCAGGATTGAATAAACACATAGTCACTGCAAGACACACGCAAACCCAGCTGGCACCTACATCTCTCGACTTTTCGATTATGAGTGGTTTTTGATTCTTCCAATTGCTGTATATTTTTTCAATCATTTCCCGCTGATGCGGGAAAAGTTTGAATGGCACAATAGGGTCTTGGCCCACCTCAAGCAATCGAGGGTCAAAGGTCATGCCCCAATCGTTTATGAAATCGGCCGGGTGATTTTGGTAATGTTTACATAAGTGTTCATAGACGTAGAAGCTCTTACGGACTTTGTCCAGTAAACTAAGCCTTCTCTTGACTTCTTCAAGGACTTCTTCCCTATTCATCCAAACCCTTGATTATATTTTGATACACCGAAGCTGCCTCCTCGGCTTTGATACTCGTTTTGATCTTCTGTAAGTCTACTTTTCCGCCTATGCTAATTTTTTGTTCTGGCACAAATCCGAACAAAAACGCTTCAGTTCGGATCAATGTGTCAACTGCCCTTATCATCGTAGACACATCACGGACATCATTTATTTCAATACCCTGCCAATTGGTCTGAGACAAAAGTCGAATGATTTCGGCTTTCATCTTTTTGACAATTTTGACCGATGACGACCTTGCATTTACCCAACTGTCGACTTCTTTCTCTCGCATCTTGAGTTCGGTCTTTTTTACTTGCTCTTTGATCGGCGGAAACCCGTACCCTGGAAAGCCAACCTCCAGGTACCTTTTGACTGTATTGGCACAGCAACCCGTTTTCTTCGACACGTACGCGACCGACTTCTTTTCCATGTACGCGTCGAACATTTCCTTGTATTTCTCAGTCCTTAGAGACGGTGTATATTTTCCTTTTCGATTGCTTGTTTTTTTAGCCATACAGTTTATCCCTCATGGTCTCATATTTTTTTATCAATGTAGACTTTTTGAAACCGACATCAATAAAATCCCAGGGTAGAGAACAGTCAGTGGTCATAAGGCCTACTTGATCCCTTACTTTTATTCCGCTTGTCACACACTCTTCGACAAATCGCCTTGCCATGACTGTATAGTTGCCGGCTTTTGTCTTTTTTAGTGTTTTTATGATTAATTTTGAATACTTACGATCTGCTCTATTGAGTAGAATCGAAGCCAATTGTGTTCCAACGCCATTCATACCCTCGATTTTGATGAACGAGTACTTTTCTCTGACTTTTCGGCAAACTCGGTTGAACCTGTCTCGCTGTGCCTCGTTGTAGCTTTGCCCAAACCACTGCATGGGTGTGTGTGGTTGTGGGTTGAATGGCGTGACTGCTAAATGAATCATACATAACTTTTTGTATTCTTTGATTTTTTCCAACTTTGCCCTATTGCGTGACCATCCACCATCACTTAGTATCGCAATCTCTTTTTCACTCAATGCGGCATTTGGATTTACTCGCCTTCTGATCTTGCAAACCCACTCTAACCACTCTTCAAACTCATCCCAGTCTTGGTTGTTTTCGCCTGGATAGCAAAATACTATATTCAATTTAACTTCACGATATATTTTGAAATCGAATTCCAGGCACTTTTCGATTTGCTCATTTGTGATTCGTTTGTTTACAATTTGACGCAATCGGTCTGAAATGCCGTCAATGCCATGAACCACAACAGGGGTGGTTATCATCTGCATGTCTTCAGGGTTCTGATCCTGGATTACTTTTGAGAATCGGTCAATACGTTGATTGTATCGGAACATTCTCCTGCCACCGAGTATTCCGGCTATTTTGTTATACTTAGTATATGATGCCTCGTCCGGTGCAAATGGATAAATGATGGCATTTTCTGGATGGCTTTCAATTGCCGACTTGATACTAGAAAAGTCAGCAGTCAAAGCCTTCTTTCGAGTCCAACCTAAGTTGCAAAAATTACACTTATAGTTGCATCCTCGAATAAGCTCAATCGGTTTGTTCAAACCTTTTGAAATGAAGTCATCACCTTTAAGCAAGTGAATTTTCTCGGTATTCGCCTTGACTACTTTTTTAGGCTTAAGTTGTGGGCAGTAAACGCATCTGTAATCACTGTTTATCGCCTCCAAAAAATCTCGCTTGGTTTTGAAGTCCTTTCTTCGCTTGACTATATTAAGTAGATTCACTTCGGCATCGCCCATGTAGATGATGTCCATGAAATCCGCAACCGCTTCCGGGTTTGTCACCATTTGACCACCACCAGCAATAATCACGGGGTCTTTGTCATGCCGATTTTTAGCAAATGGATTTAGGCCGGCTTGCATGATGAGCTGTGGTGCGGTGAAAAACTGAAACATGTAATAAATTCCGAGACCGATAAAGTCAAACTCTCTAAGGTGTCTCTGAGAATAGAACGACTTGTTGACACGCAACATTTTGGCTAATTTGTAATCCAGCCAAACCGCATGGTCTACATATATACCTGGTTCTCGGGCTAAAAGTGACGTGACTATATCTTGACCCAAAGAAAATTGATATACATCGTACGGGGCGAGCGATGATAAGACAAATTTGACTCTTGCCGATTCGAACGAGTCAGTTTTGTCGACAGGACTACGATAGCAAAATCGTTTGTATCTTTTGTTAGCCTTGATTAAGTCTCCGACACTGCTCATGTCAACTTGTCCGTAATGAACTTTTCTAAATTTTTCGCACCACCTGAAATAAACTCATTAAACAACGAGCGGGCATCAGATGGTTCCAGCATTACTGGAATGAATACTACCTTGCGTTTGTTCTGGCCAGGCTTTCGGTGTTTGGTGATTTTCTCAATTGACCTCACGCCTGCAATCGTCCAAAGGGCAGCAATAATCTCAGTATCTGAAAGTGATTTGTCCAAAAATAGGTCGTCTTCTATATTGTATTCATTTTCGCTCATACATTTTTTACGAACATGTGATAAAAATGAATATAAGATATTACTTATGCTCACAAGCATTTGTTTATCTTTGGTTTTTTGTCGAGTGAGTTCATACTCTTCCATTAGATCATCGACTATGTCATCGACATCAATAGCATCATCTATTTCGTTGTCTATATCTTCGGCTTCTTCGACAAAAAACTCTGCAAGCTCTTTGTCGGCAGCCATGATAAGCTCATCGAACTTGAATTTGACCTCCTCGGCCATGATCGTAATCTTGTCATGTGTGGCCATAATTGCATCAGCTTCAGATTCATCAAGATCGAGGATTAAGGTAGGGACTTTGGCATTTTTTGGCAATTGCTCACATCGCATGTGACCGTCGATGAGAATCAATTCTCCATCTCGTTCATACGCAAGCACAGCATTTACAAGGCCATATTTCTCCAAAACCATATCAAAAACCTGACGTTGCTCATCTCCGTGCAACCGCCAGTTTTTTTCGTTTGGTTTCAGTTTACTATTTTCAATATACTCAAATGATTTTATTCTGGTTTTCATGACATTATGTATAAATAGTTAGTAATAACTATAATATACACAATGTAATATATTGTGTCAACTCACTGAAATACAGGCAATAAAAAAGCCCTACCGAAGTAGGGCTAGAACAGTGAGCAGTGATAATGGATTAATAGATGTTTATTCTTTGAAAGGCCTCAAACTTGAGCCTATCAAAAGAAGATCCCTTTGCCATTTCGTTCCACGACACGATATCAACATCAATCGTGCCAGAAACCTCAAAATATCTATAATTTTCTCTAATTTCAATGAAGTTTATTTTCTTTGTCTCAATAGTTGAGACATCTTTTCTGCGAAATGCAATTCCACTTCCATAAAGAAAACACCACCCATCCATTAATTCGCCCGTTTTTTCAAACGGGTTACTGCTCCAAATTTTATCGATGTATCCATATTTATTTATATGAATAAATTTATTTTTACAATAATGTTTGATCCTCACTCCTTCAATGAGTCTTATTTCGCCTTCGCTATCAGAAATGTCAGTAAAATCAACCCATTGCAAAGGATCTAGATAACTAAACTCTGGCGGTAAAATACAAGTTATTACTTTTTCTTTCTCAATATATTCATTGTTATTATATATATAATAGATTATATGCTTTTCCTCTTTGTGCCATGTTGGAAGCTGAGCTCCCATGTATAACTTTTTCAAAAACATGTTTGTGTCATTTTTGCCACAAACGACCACTACATCACCTGCGACTAAAATGACCGGTTCATTTTTATATTTTTTATGATCCACCCCACAACCGGGGTAATATCCATAAATCTCAACACCTTCAGGCGTATGCCCCACGCATCGCCTGTACTCTTGACTAAATTTTGACGCACTTGAGAAAATTACATAATGATCATAATATGTTGGGATGTCTAAAATAACCTCATCCCTGCCATTGCGTGGCTCCCGAACAAAATACTCCCTATGACGCCAGCCACTGGTGGCCAGCTCGAAATCCTCAAATTGTACCGAATACACCACATCGATGTGATTTTTGTCCCAGCTTACAAGATGTTTCATGACTTTCTCCTTTTTTCAAAAAGTAAAAAACGCCGGCATACAATGCCGGCAAAGCGAGCAGTGATAAGGTGGTTAGTGCTTCAATCTTTTTTGCAGCTTTTCTCTGAGGCGTCTTGCCTCAGAAGAATTCAAGCTCCAATCAATAATATTGATAAAAGCATCGTCATCCTCTTTGAATCGATTATAAAATAGCGGTCTGGACGTATAAATCCAACCCTTTTCTTCATCGACTTTAACCGCCACAACTTGGACGGTCGAAACGTTTTCTCGACGGAAAACAAACCCATCACCTGTGGAATACCAACCGTCCATTAGCTCGCCCTCTTTGGCGAATGGGTTGCTGTTCCAAATTTTGTCGATAATACCTAAATCGTTCACATGCGTGAATATTAATTTATCATTAATATTGTAGTATGGCCCTGAACAACAACTTATTCCGGCCACATCGCCAGATGCACCCGGTTTAATCTTCAATAAATTCAACCACTTACGTGGCTGTAGCATATCAAAATGCCCCCACGTAGACCACATAATTTTGTGTTGCTTCTTTTTTAATTTATCAAACGGGTCGTAATAAGTCATAGAATCCTCTTTTGCTGGAATCGGCAATTTCTTGCCGGTATATAAAGCTCGCAAATAATCTAAAATTTCTCGCCGGAAACAAAATATAACTAACTCATTGTTAACAACCAATACTGCCGGATGATCCGGATCTATCTCACCGCTATCATCTGTGGGAATATAGCCCAAAATTTTCTTGCCGTTATGCGTGTATCCCACGCATCGGCTTTCCAGTATATGACTGGAAAAAATTAACAAATCATCATGCTGGCCCGGCCGCAAAGTCGCAAAATCGCAAGGAACACCCCCACTGTATTCGCCATTATATTTTTTGACAAGATCGTGTATAAAAATAGATGCAGGATAAAATTTATTTTCGTAAATACTGAATACTACATCAGTGATCTCACCATTAATAAATCCGATTTTGTGTTCCATAACTTTCTCCTTTTTGAATAAAATCCCACCGCAACCCCATGTTGCGATGTTATGATTCAGACTCTATCACACCATTCCAATCGAGTCAAGTATTTTTTTACTTTTTTTTGTACTTTTTTCTCTGATATAAAAATAATCTAGGCACGATTTTTGCAATATATCATTAATATATAATATATATATTATGGACTATATATAGTATATTTGTCATTATGGGTGTGAAAGTGATGTAGGTGAAACGGTTTTTTTGTAAGTAGTTGATATTATTAGGTTTTGTTACCGTTTCACCTTTCTTAAAGTGAAACGGTGGTGAAACGGTAATTTTATAAGTATGTGATATTACTAGTGTTCTAGATTTGAAAAAACGTTTCACTTTCCGTTTCACTTTTTGTTTCACTTTTTCGATGAAACAGAGACCGTTTCACTCCATAAAAAGTGAAACGTTTTTGAAACGGTAAAATTATCGAACAATATCAACAACTTAGACTAAAAGCGTTTCATTGCCGTTTCATTGAAACGGAAGTGAAACGGTAACTTTCCTTAATGATTTCAATAACTTAGTAAAAAAGCGTTTCATTTTATGTATTTATAGAGCAAAATTGCCAGAAAAAGTTAGGCACTCCTAACTTTTACACCATATTTTCACAATTCTGCAAGTACCTATATAGGACAATAGGTCACTTTTGACTGTCAAAATCAAGAACAAAAAAGTTGTTTTTATTATATTTTTATGTTATAATGCGACTTCAAAATTTTTCGATTTTTGAAAAGACGCAACCCCCCCCCACTCCGAGTTACACCAGAGGCAGCAATAATAAGGCGGAGTCCAAATGGTAAAAATTTCAAAAATGAGTTTTTCTGAGGCCAAGCGTGCAGCATCAGCAGTGACAAGGATGTTGAACGATAAATATCCTGGTCACTATACGATAGATGTCAAAGAACAGAATTTACACATGCTTGGCGATGATGATATTATTTTGTCAGATGTATTATATTTTTTACACGGAGAAGATATGATGCTAATTGCCGCAACTGGTGGCGGCAAAATCTCCAATGTTGGAGATCTGAACGACTATTTTTCAAAAGCTATTGAAAAGGGGTCAAAATGAACTTTCCAGAAGCTAAAAAAATAGTCAATGATATCAACAACTTGTTTGTAAATTCAGAACAATATAATGAATATAGTATAAAATTCAAATATATTGAATTGTGCGAAGATGAATATTACATTTTTACCTTATTGCACAACGGAGAAGAATCATCAATAATAAGGTGCAATCAAGGTGTTGATATAAATCCAGAAAAGTTGTTTGATTTAATTTGTAGTCATTTAGAAAAGGAGAAAATGCTATGACAATTGATGAATTGCTAGAAGAAGCATCTGTGACAAGGCCCAAAATAATGAATGGAATTCCATTTGCTCCAGAAATGTTTGAGAGACACAATATAATCAATATAGCAGGAATAATACTTAGGTATTATTGGCTTTCTGGAAGTGATACCAGCGAGCTATCATCACAATGTTTGCGAATTTGGAATTTAGAAATTGACGGAATCGAAAAAGCATTGAAAAAGCTAAAAAGTACAGAAGTCAAACTAGAGTGTATCAGAGACTTATTTCTTGAAGCACTCGAAGATTCATCAGATATCGAGTCACAAATATGTTTCCTGGTGCTTGGGCACCAGATATATTCAAAATATTTACTAAACTAAGGAGGTAAAATATGGATAAAAAGACACTCACTATCCGGGCCGAGGCCCACGAGATTATCAAGGAATTTTGTCAAGAGCGTGGGCTAAAGATAATGTATTTCATCGAACAAGTATTGCTCTCGTACATTGAGCAGGCATCACGTGATGACGATGATGAAATAGAATGAAACTAAGTATATTCAGAGGAGGAGTGAGGGTCACAAAATCTTCTGAATATATCGAAGATTGGGATGAATTTTGTGATCTAGTCTCACGCCCGGAAATAGGTAATAAAGACGGGGATTATTACGTCAGGGGCCCATGTCACGAGCGTAATGACAATGCACTGGAGTCTATTGACATGCTCATTGTTGATGGTGACAGTACGCTTAACAATGGCTCTAGCTGCATACCGCCTGACAAAGTGCACAAGGTTTTGAGTGACTTAAATATTACTCATGTAATATATTCAAGCTACTCTAATGACATTGCAAACGGTGTACACAAGTGGAGACTTTGCATTCCTGTTACGCTTCCTGCCGATGTTCAGGTTTTGACTCTCTATGTCAATGATATAGTGAGTGTATTACATCGGCACGATTGTCCGGTCAAAAATGTCAAAGAGAACCTGGTGCTGTCGCAACCCTGGTACCTACCCCGATGCCCACACCACACGCTGGAAGACTATTATTATGCTTGGCATGACGGTAATTCATATTCACTATCTGGGCAACGAATAGAACAGACAGCAATAGTCACACATTCTCCAACGTGTGAAATTTCAGAATCTCATGATTCACAAAACTTCAGTTGGGAGTGGGCATACGACCAGCTACAATCAGGTACTGTGCATCAGGTTGCAAAAGCTATGATTGGTTGGCTGGTCAGAACAACTGACTGGACTGATTCACAAATTAAGTCATTTGTTCTTAGTGCAGTGACCACAACATGCAGCAATGGCAACAAGGTCAAGCGTGTTCAGACTACACAAGAGTTAGATAAACTCATAACCTATTGTCGAGAAAAAAAAGGTACCGAGAAGAGGGAGCTAGCATCATGGAGAGACAATCTTTATTCTGCCAGCGAGTTGAAATATACTGAATTTCCTCCGGTCAAATGGGCGATAGATGAACTAATCCCGGAGGGCTTGACCATTTTGGCTGGTGACAGCAAAATCGGAAAAAGCCTTATAGCAGTTGATATCACTACTGCTATAGCAACTGGTACCGATGCTTTTGCTTCTCGCAAATGCGTAGAAGGCACATGCGTATACTATGCGGCAGAAGACCCACCGAGGCGAGTCAAAGACCGAATAAAAAAGCAGTCAGACTTATGGTCTGAAAAATTCAAATTGGTCTCTGCTGGCATACCGCAACTGTCCGATGAATTCTATAACGTGTTGGATGACATGCTTTTGACTTGGTCGGATTTACGATGTATAATTATTGATACATTACAACTCATAATGCCCAAAATTCCACAGAACGCGGACGCGTATGCTTATTTATACAAGTATCTTGATCCATTAAAAAAGTGGGCACTTGAAAACCATGTAGCAATCATCTGCATCACGCACACGAATAAGACAAAACTCGCTGCTGAGGACAATCCATTTTCTGGTATTATCGGCAATACTGGATATCAGGCTACTTCTGACATGATGCTTCTGTTGCGAAAGAATTATGCAAAAAAAGAGGGCGATACAAACACGCCTGATGGCTGGCTATATACACGAGGCAAAGAAGTAAGCACAGAAAAATATTCACTGGAGTTTGATTCAGAAGCTTTGCGGTGGACGTTGACTGGCAAAGCCGAAGAGGTAAAAATAAACAATCGGCTAATTATTTATTCATTGTTGAAAAACGAAAAACTCAAACCAAAAGACATAGTGGATCGCACAGGCATCAATAATGCGACGGTGCGGACTGTGCTCAAGAGGCTTTTGGATAAAAACGATATCGCACGCGGTAATGATGGACGATATTATATAGAGGGTATTGAATATATTATAGACAATGGAGGATGGTAAAGTGAAAGAGTCTCAAATAAAAAAACAGATATGTGATTATTTGGATATGATACCCCATATGACATATGCGATTACACAAGTCGGCCGCATGCAGCTACGATCAGGTCGTTGGTTCACAACTGGTACACCAGGCTGGCCAGATATAACTTGTTGCTACATGGGTAAATTTGTAGGCATAGAATTGAAAACAAAAACTGGCAAACAATCTCCAAGTCAAAAAAAAATGCAGGCAAGAATTGAAGCATCAGGTGGTATATATCGTGTAGTCAGATGCTTAGACGATATTAGAGCTTTGATTTTGGAGCTTCAAAAATGATTCAAAACTTTTCACTCAGACCGTATCAGATTGAAGCACTAACAAAAATCGACAAAGCCTTATCAGAACAGCCTACAGTCTTATTGCAAGCAATTATGGGTGCCGGAAAAACTGTAATAGCATGCAGGCTGATACGGAGATATTACCATGAGACTGATAGGCGGTTTTTGTTGCTTGTTCATAAAAAAGAAATCGTCAAGCAATTTTTGGAATCAATAAAAAAGTATACAGACATACCAATTCGTGATGTTGGAATTTGTTGTGCCGGCTTGGATGATTACAATATTAGTCGTCGAGTAACGCTAGCAACCATACAGACATTCTCGAATCGAATAGAACACTATCGTGGTTGTGATCTACTGATTATAGATGAGGCTCATCGTGTCAATATGGGCGAAAGTTTATACAGTATAACGATTAATGATCTGAAAAAGAAAAATCCAACTATGCGGATACTCGGCCTTACTGCTACGCCTTGGCGACTTGGTCATGGCTACATTTTTGGTCAAAGGTGCAAACAAGGAAACATCAATTTATTTCAAAACTTGACGCATAAAATAACATACAAAGAATTGAAAGATGCTGGACACCTTTGCAAGCTCAAAGGCAAGATTGCTCACGCAAGCAGCTACGAAGCGGATATGCAAGACGCTAGGGTTGCCGGTGACTATGTTATTGAAAGCGTTGGCGAAATCATGTCCAGAGAAATTCACTTGCAAACTGCTGTTGAGGCAATCCACAAATATTGCGATGACTACAAATGTATATGTGTATTTTGTTGCACAATTGAGCATGCTGAAAAACTCAAAAATTTATTGGGCGATGAATGCATAACTATACATTCGCAATTGACGCATATTGAACGAGAAAGTTATATGCACGCATGGTCAATAGGCAAGGCCCGCATTTGCACATCGGTAAATATTTTGGCTGAAGGATTTGATTTGCCAAGACTTGATTGCCTCGTTTTTGCTAGACCGACCTTATCACCGGTGTTGTATTTACAAGCATTGGGGAGAGCACTCAGAACAGATACGAATAAAAATCATGCTTTTGTGCTTGACTTGACCGACAACACGGCTAGATTTGGCACTGACCTCGATGCCATAAAAATCGAAGTGCCAAAAAGTAAGTCAAATGACGAAAAAAGTAATCAAGTGCTGGAGAGATACTGTCCACAATGCGACAACCCACACCACCCCGCATGTCGACAATGCCCACATTGCGGATATACCTACCCACTCGCCGAGTGGGAGGAAGCGAACAAAGTACCAGACTTGGCAGATGTTGAATTTGAGGAAAAAGATTACAAGTTTTGGGCAGATGTGGTTGATACACATTTTGAGATACATGAATCAAAAAAGAGTCAAAAGTTTTTGGGTAAAATTGTATTCACATACAATGATGTTTTATACAACAAAAACATTAGTATTTTCATATGCTTACCAGACTTTTATAGTGGGTATGCGTTGAATCAATCATTGAAAATCTGGAAGAAAATAAGCTATCTTGATATGTTGCCGCCCACTTGTGACGAGTTCGTGAATTACGAACACGCACTGAGACCAATCAAGCGAATAAAAATTGATACATCAGAAAAATTTTGGAAAATAGTCGATTATGAGTTTGATGATGAAGAAGACGAAGAAGATGACATTCCGTTTTGACATTGACTTTTTCGTACTTTTTTGTTATAATTCGTTTTCACATTTGCTGGTAAATCTAAAAAGGAGAAAAATCATGAAAAAATTGAATCAGAAAAGATACTTTGTCAAGATGTTCAGAGCATATTGCATCATTAATGCAGTCACTCCTACCGGTAGGACTGCTAAAATAAACAAGACCGAAATGGTCGTATATGGCTTCCGAGATGTCCCCACCAGCAAGGTTGATATTTTATTACCCAAAAAGATTGAATCATTATTTAGGCACGAATACATACTTTTTGATGTTATTGAAAAGCACGGAAAGTATGATGGCAAAAAGAGAGTGCGGTTTACTATGCGTTCCGCATATTCAGCAGTCATAAGCGAAACGAACGACATATCTATGTGTGTCAAAAATAATACACGCATAATTACTATAGATGATGAGGTTTTTGAATTTCCAATAATAAAAAAAGATGTCAATAATTACCATCTTGCCCGGATCGCTATGTGGCACTGGCGTAGATATTTCACGCATCTCACAGACGAGGACAATGTCCGTGAAATTTGTGATACATGGGCAGAAACTGAGGCAACCGAGATGGCAGAAGAGGGAGCAACCATAGTCGAGTTGAATCGTGCTGCTGATAGGATGCTGTATAATTTAAGTCGAGAGCTCGGTTGGCGAAAGATGACACTCAGAGAAAGATTGCAACATGGTCTAGGTGTTGATTCTCCGTGTTGGCAGAGAGTGGGTTGTTTATATGAGGATAATTTTTCAGCCACAGGATGCGGCGAGCATACATTGTGTGAATCGCATCCAAACAAGTAAAAGGAGTGTAAAATTATGAATATATTAGATTTAGTAGTCGATGTAGAATCAGATGAAAAGCTCTCACAAATGATAAGCAATATTTGTGATAGCGAGGACGACTTGTTTCATAACTTGAATATTCTGTATAGATTTGCTTTGCAGGATTTAACAGAATATTCGCTGTCTCCGTATGTATCATTGACTAATTTTGTATGCAAAAAGTTTTTTGAAGATTCCATATTAATATTTGACATTAAAAAGAAGCTAGAAGAAGTATCCACCATGCGGCTGGAATCGTTTACCGATGCGGCGGTGGGTTTGTATATTAAAGATATTGATAGCATTATATTATCTTTAATATATTTACAAGTTGCAATTGAAAATATAAACAAAAAGGAGAGAAAAGTAAAATGAGAAACCTGGACGAAATCAAAACAGAAATCGAAGTAATTAAAGAGAGCATAAATATACTCAAAGAAAAAAAAGAGTCTCTGGAGAACGAGCTGTTATCACTATGTTCTGGTGACGTGTTGGAAGGCACCGAAACTTTAGTTGGCCAAAAGTTTGTGGCAAAAATTAGTCACAAACTCAAACGTAAGTTAGATTATGAGAAATATCAAGCATTGGAGCTTCCAGAGAATCTTCAATTTGTCGACCTGAAGCCGACAATAAATCTCAAGAAGTTACGGCATATCGAGGCTGTAGACCCAGCAATGATAAGCCGTTGTGTCACCACATCGCCGGCCAAGCCGGTGATAAAATTTGTTGAACGAAAGGAAGCGACATGAAACTTGACGAAATTTTGAAAAAGCCAAAAAAGAAACCACCAGTGATTATGATCTATGGCGATGCAGGCGTGGGCAAGTCCACACTTGCTGCTACTGCACCTAGACCAGTTTTTCTAGATTTTGAGAACGGCCTTGCAAATATTGACGGCGTTGATCATGCTGCTGAGATCAAGAACAAGCAGCAGTTACACGCCGTTCTCGATGCTTTAATTTCAGAAGACCACGATTTCAAAACTGTCGTAGTTGATACAATTGACAAAGCCGAAGAAGTTCTTGCGGAGCATGTATGTTCGCAGCACAACAAAACTTCACTGGCCAGCTTTGGATATGGTGCCGGCGAAAGATTTTTGGAAGCGGAAATTTTAAGTCTTATGAACAAATTAAAAGTCATACGAGACAAACACAATTGTATCATAGTACTGCTCGCTCATAGCGAGGTGCGGACAATCTCGCAGCCAGAGATTGATTCGTACGACAGACATCAACCGCGTCTGTCCAAGCGTGCCCTGGCTATTGTAGAGCGTGATACTGACGCAATATTCAACTTGGCTAAAAAAATATACATCGACAAAAGGCGTGCTGCTGGTGGTGCCGAGAGGATTTTATATTCAGATGCCACTCCGGGCAGGTTGGTTAAAAATCGCTACAAGTTACCCGAGCAGCTACCACTTGACATTGTAAAGATTCTGAAAATTATGAAAGGAGAAAAAACCAATGGCTAATTTAGAAGGCATAAATAGAGACACAGAAGCAACCGCCGGCGGTGCGGTAAACATTGGTGCGGGTATACATTCGTGTATTTTGATGAATGATGAGGTTGTCACCAATGATGCTGGTGTGGTGATGTGGGTCGGTGAATTTTTGATCCCCTCTGGACAATTTGCAAACGAGAAAATCAAAGTCCGTTTGACGTTGTCGCACCCTGCGGCAAAGCCAAAAAACAACTTCGATTTGGCTCAAAAAATAGGCAATGGTAACTTCAACACCATGTGCCGCATCTTGGGCCAAGACCCAAAAACTTTACAAGATACCGCCCCGCTGCACGGGCTTGCGATTGGAATCGTCACCAAAGAGGACAGTTTTGTCAATGACCAGGGTGAACAAGTACCCTGGTATAAATTTTATAAATTCGTTCCTGCCCCTCGCACAGAGGCAGCAGTGACAAGCGATTCTGATGACACACCAGCATGGTAACTTTTTTATTCATAACCTTCCGGGGTTTATACCCCGGATTTTTTTTGCGAGGTAAAAATGATAGGTGACAAAATTTACCAAATGCATCAAAAAGAATACAAGTCAAGACCAGGTCTTGGTCTATCTCAAGCTGGACACCCTTGCCCTGCATGGCTCTGGTACTGCTATCATGACACACCTACCACTACGCCTGATGGTCGTATACTCGATATATTCAAGTTGGGCGATTTGGTTGAAGAAAAAATTATACACGATTTGAGAAAATGCGGCTATACTGTACTAGACCAACAAAGACTTGTAACGCTAAAACAAGGAGCAATAGTCTTACGTGGCCACATTGACGGAATAATCGAGGGCCCTGACTTGCCTGGCCCATGTTTATTGGAGATCAAAAGTTCCAATAAGGCTAGATTTAGTCAATTGAATAAATTGGGATACGAGGCATGGGATGAGAAATATAAGTACCAGATACATGCCTACGCTACGCTTCTAAGACTGGATAATATATTGACTATAGTCTACTGCAAAGACTCAAGTGAGTACTACAGCGAGCTATTATCAACTGATCCAGAATATTTCTATGACAAATCAGTCAAAGTATTTGACGCCATAAAACAAAAAAGCCCTGCCGAAAGATTATGCCCTCGACAGGACTGGTGGCTGGCCAAGATGTGTGATTACTCGTCCACCTGCTGGTCATCGTCATAGACGATGTCCAATAGATCGAGAATGATCATCTGCCGCACGGTATCGACAGACTCAATCGGTACGTTGGCCAAAATGTCTTCAATCGTCACAATAGCACCTCCTTTTTTTGAGAAAAACCAAAAGCCGGCAAGCAAGCCGGCACGAGAAAACAAAAAAAAAGACCACCCGGAGGTGGTCTAGACGTCAATAACGTACTCCTTGCGGTAGTCGCTCCACTCTATACGACTACCGTCACGGAAAAAACAAACCTCGGTATCACAATCACGCCGCACGTCCACGTCTGGACACTGCGGCAAAAGAACCGCCACAGCATCCCAGAACAGGGACTCGTGCCACTCCCTGTCTTCAGGCTCTGCCGCCGCGGCGGCCTGCCAGTTGACGTACAAGTCATTGATTTTGTTTAACAATTCAATTTTTCCAATATTTGCCATGATTCTTGCTCCTTTTCTGGCCAGCCTGGCTGGCCGATGCGAATAAAATTCAAATATCAATCACTTACATCTACATAATATCATACTATCTAGACATGTCAAGTATTTTTTTACTTTTTTTTACTTTTTTTAATTGTTGACAAAAGTGTAATAATATCGTATAATTACACGTCTTATAATCTAGAGGTGTAGCATGAGATCCAAATATTTCAAGAAATCTGAATTCTGCTGCCGATGCGGGTGTGGGCTATGCACTCCATCTCAGAGGCTCGTAGATGCTCTGGACGCTCTGCGAGAGCTCATAGGCTTGCCCATCATCATATCCGGGCCACTGCGATGCGAGTCGCATAATGCTGCAATTGGTGGTGTGTCAAAAAGTAGGCATATGCCACCAAATTGTGATGGTGTAGATATCATGGTGCGTGGTATGACAGGGCCCGCACTCATGCTGTATGCTGTGCAGATACCTGCATTCGCTGATGGCGGGATAGGTCTATATCCTGACAGGTTGCATGTGGATGTTCGCGGGCACAGGGCCCGCTGGAAAAAGAATAAATAAAAAAGGAGAAGCATTGTGAAAACTTATTGTATTATATCCAGTATATTGTTTCCAGTAGCACTAGCTGTCATCGCATGGTTACTTTTGTATCCAGTTGATGATAAAATTGTAGATATTGAATATAGCAAGAAAATCAAGCAGACTGTAGATGACACCAGGATTGAGCAGGCTGAAGAATTGAACAAAGTCGCTCAAGATTTTGACGACAAGATAACTCGTCAAACAAGCAGCTATAATCGCATGGTTGGATTGAGATCGCTCAAGAGATTGCGTGACTCAAAACGTATGCATGCAGATGATACGCTATTGCAAAAGCGAGCGAAGGAATTATTTGATGTCGATATCGTTACGCTACATGGCTCTGTTACATTGTCGCAAGATGCGATGATAGAGATACTCGACAAATATCGAGAGGCCAAAGACTTGCTTGATTTATCAAGTCAGAGATGTCATATTGACATCATGAAAGCGACTAAAAAAGCAACCATGCGGATGATGTCAGAGCAGAATAAGTTAGAGCTCCGTAATCGTGTGTTGGAGATCAAAAACGAGAAGCTACGCAAGCAATTGCGTGGATATCGCTTGCATAAAAAGATAAACATATGGCTACCTATTGTTACCGCAGTAGCAGGAACGGCAGCAGGCATAGGCATAGTCTACGCTGCCAAACGAATATAACCCACCGCCGTCAATCACTTTTTGCCCATGAATCATATCTCCCACCTTAGACGGCTTTCCGGGCACTAATCGTGCCCGGTGTCTTTTTTTTCAAACGGATAATTAGTTATACATCTGATTCAATCAAGGCTGAAAACCATAAACAAATAATCGGTTGTGGTCATGATTTGTAAATTATTGAAAATCATAAACCGATTATTTGTTATGCACTTAGTTTGATCAAGAGAGATTTTCATAAACAGATTATTGGTTATGATCACGATTCAATCAAGAGCGAAAATCATAAACAGATTATTCGTCATGCACCTGGTTTTATCAAGAGCGATTTTCATAAACAAATAATTAGTCATGCACCTAGTTTAATCAAGAGAGAAAATCATAAACCGATTATTTGTTATGACCATGATTTCATAAAATAGAAAACCGCCCGGAAAAGGAGCAAACCGGGCGGCCAGGCCACAACTCAGCACAATAGAGGAGGCTCTTGTGGCAAATTCGTTTCAATGGGGCCCGCAGGACAAGCAATAACAAGCCCTGCGGGAATGTCTGAACGTCATCTGATTTCTTCGTGTCACCACAAAGACAACCAAACAATCAAAGAACTAAGCGAATTATAACATATTGTTTTAGAAAAGTCAAGACCTTATGAGCTGCATGATAAGCATAGTGATAACACCGCCAGCAGTGGTAAGGCATATTCCGATCAATGCCCACAATTTGGCCTCTAGTCTATCAGCACGACCAGATAACCTGGTGTCCACATCATGGATATACTTGCGAGCTTCACGGATTTGCCCGCTCATATTATTTTTGATTGCTTTGCATTCATTTTGCGTCACATAATTCATTTACTATATTCCACTCACTATACGTTTATATAACCGTTTGCATTAATTGTCCCGACAGTGACGTTTGTTCCGCCATTTCCGCCGGCCCGACAAATCCAACCACCATTAATTACCTGGCAATCGGTTGTCGCAGGACTACCCCCCGCTTGGGTGTCTATGTTACCTTGACAGCTGATTCTCGCAGCATGAGCAGTGGCACCGGATGTCGTAGCACCTTGCGTGTCAATGTAAAAATACGCTGCAATCTCAGACCCCGCTACTGAATGTATTCCATATGTGAGACACGATGTGGATGCGATTGTGCCGGCACTGACAACACTGCCTCTATTTGCCTCGATTCCGCAATCATTGTCTGATGTGGTAATTGTGCCTGCTGCATTTATTCTACTGCCGCGAGCAGAAATGCCATAACTGCCAATGACATCTTGCCCGGTGCACGTGATATTATTTGCTGCTATCTCACTACCATATGTTTCTATGCCTGTCGCAAGTACAGCAGGCATCACGGCGTTTACGTCACCAGTAGATTTTATTGCACTTTTTGATGATTTTATACCGATTGATGTAAATGATGTTACATCAATATCGTTGCAATGAATTGTTGATGCATCAATTTCCATACAATACGGTGCTGGTGAATCCACATTAATGTCATTGCAATTAATATCAGACCACGAAACATTCATCCCTGATAAGGATGTCGAGGTTGTTTTGACTTTTATGTCGTATTCACACAATAGGTGACTATGATACACATCTAGTCCGGCAAGATTTGCAGTTGTCTGACCGAGCTCCAAGTATGATACACTGACTATACTATTTTCAATTGTCAATGCTGTATCGTTTACATTGTCAACAAACACGTGACCGCCGATCTCACCGGAAAACCACTTGCTTTGCTTAATATTGATGCCCTTTGTGCAATTGACAACATTTATTGTTCCGGTAACAGATGTCGATGTGCACATTTGGACAGAACATCCTTGTATATCAATTGCATAGCTAGAACAACCAGCAATAGTCACGCCCATTGCGTTGATATATTCAGTACCTCTCAAATATAATCCAACTGTGCCGGCTGTAACTGCCAATGCATCATGATTTATTTTTGATTCATTCGCTAAAATTCCCTTGCCAGAATGATTAGCAATATTAACGTTCTTGCAAGTCAACTTACCTTGCGATAATTTAATAGCGTCTGTAAATCCGTCACAAGTGACATTGCCTGAACAAGTTATGTGTCCACCATAGGCAGCTACCAAAGCATTGTCATGGACGTTGCCGGAATCTTTCGCATCAATTTTTTTGGCTATAATTGTCGAGCGATGCCCGGCATATAATCCGACACAATTTGATTGACTATTATCTAAGTCAAATGCAAAATTAATTATCGGACTTGTACCTCCATCCCAGGCAGCTACGAAAGGCAACACTCCATCCATAGTTAATGTAATCCATGTCGTATCAACAGTAACACGTGGATCAACGCTAGTTATCTCAATCCAGGATAAATCAACTCCACGAACAAGAATCTGCTCCTGGATCGTGTAGCCAGATTGAATTTCCAGCGTGACATGGGCCGTTCCATTCAATAGAATATACGCAGGATAGTCTTGAACAATGTCGTGTAAGGCTGCGTAAATACTAGTATAATCCGCACCCGATGAATCAATGGTATATGTTTTATGCGTGCGAATCATTTTTGATACACGCTCCCAACGGCTACCATTCTCCGGCGTATGGCCGGTATTGCTTTGCAGGGCCTGCCAAATCGCATCGTCATAAGTGCAGATGTCGCCTTGCTGGTACGGCGTATCGGTATGCCAAGCAGGTATGCCGGATCGCAATAAATAATTGTCTTGCTTCCCTAATTCTTGAAGCAAAGAATTAGAATATTGATACGGCGGATTTTGCTGATATATCCATCCAGATTCGATTTGCGAATCTGGTGGCATAGTAACTGCTCCCAAATCTGCCCATGTTTTTTTTAGACTTTGATCGCCAATAAGCTTAGCTGTCATTTGCGATACTCCGTTGTGCTTCCACTGCCCGGCGTGTCTGACAAGTAGTGGATATCAAACTGTTTCACGTGCTCTGTGATTCCGGTACTATCCGGCCCGGAAAATAATCCAGATGCGTTTGTCGAATCACGAAAGAAAATAAAGTCAATGAAATCAGAAGGCAACAAATTGCTAATGTTTAATTCATCGAACGCAGTTATCTGGCATAGTACTCCGCTCGAATACGTGTATATATTTTTAGTCTTTTTACTCAAAGTATAGTTACTATAATCCGTCTCGATTGTAGTAGTGTGTCCGTTGCGGACAACTTTGTAAGCTAACAGCCAGTTTGGTTCTGTTGCACTTTGCTGATACCAATGAATGTGAGGACGGATAGCAGTATCAAGGGCCCTGCAATGCGGCAACTGTGCTGCCATCGGGATTGATTCCTGCTTTCTGAATTGTGCCGATGTTTGGAATTTTAGGGTGCAGTTGTAATAGTCGTAATCAACATAACCACTGGACACATCTATCTTACGGCCAATCAATGGAAACATATGGTCTTCCCACATTTGTTGAGCCGTGATAATTTCCCGTCTTATGAAACTCATGATACCCACCAATTGTCGTCAAATGGATAAATTGTTACACAATCGTAATCAGCAGCAATTGACGCAGAGGCAGCCCCATCAATGGTTTCTCCGCTTGCTGGTGTGAGCGTAATATTATTCACGCTTGCATTGCCGCCGGCGTCTTTGACTATAATTTTACCCTCGCAATCCTTTGCTGAAGGAAGTTTAATCTCACACGGCCCAGTGGCTGTATACTCGACATGAATAATATTGTCTGATGGTGACGCCACATAGACAGCAGTGGTAACGGGGCTTACGTCAAGTCCGCTACGAATTAAAAGAAATCCGCTACTATCACACCTCACCGGTACTGCATTGTCACTTTTGTCTTTTGCATATATATACATTTTTATGCACTCCAAGCAAGACCCACATAACCATGTACGTAGGTCGAGGGTAGTCCACCAAATCCTGTATTTGGTGAAGAATCGAATCCAAAACCATAATCCCCATCGCTGTATGAAATATAAGTCAAACCAACTCCTGCCGCAATCGGCAACATTTCGGTTATCACATCAATGTCAAAATCGGTTGGTTTGTCTTTTAGCTCCACAGCGACAGCAGTGGCAAGCTCTATTACGTGTCCTTCAATTCCCAATGAATTAAAAAGCATACTTATCATGTCAGGTATGCTTGAATTACTTTTGTTACGTACGATTTGGGCCTTCAGCAATTTGCGATAATCAATATCAGATATTGCCTCGTAGCAGATAGACGGCGTACTATATGCACCCCATGCTGATCCCCATAATGCTAGACCCCATCCACTGCCACTCATGATACTATACTCATTATATCACCGCCCAATACCACCCGGTTATTGTGCCGGATATTGTATCAAAATCGTCAATTTGTCCACGTGCTGTGGATTTGTAGCTGTCATAACCTTCAAACGCAATCAAATTTCCACTGCCAACATTATGACCACCTTGTAAATTTATATCGAGATTCAAATCTCTTGAATATAATGCCCATAATGCTATCTGGTTTGACGAATCGTTGGCGTAACAATTAGTCATAGTCACTTTCCATCGAGCCCCCAAGCCTTGTATTCGCACCATTTCACCGCCACCGGAATTTGTGAAATTCGCAACAGAATTTCCGGCACCCTTGAAAATCAACTTTCCCAAATCCACATCACAAAGTCTAAATGCAATGATGGCATTGTTGCCGACATTAAGAGTAAAATCTTGCATATCACTATGTAAGAGACCAAGCATCTCTGGCTTGGCACTCATGTTGCGTATCGTCAAAAGTCCTTCGGCAAAGAAATTTGATGAATAATTTTTGCAACAAAAGATTCTCCTGTTTGTCCATGCGGCTGGAAAGTAGCTGTCAACAGTGATTGTCTTGGCCGAATTGTCGGCACTCTGTACCTGGTACGTTTGGCCATCAGAACATAACAAATAATCGGCAGGAGAGGCAGCAATATCACTAAGGTCTTGACCTGCTCCAACTGTGATATAATTTGTATTTGCAACAACACTTGCGTTGGCTTCGTAAATGTCGGTGTAGTTTGCATCTCCTTTGAGTGAATAGCTTGAACCAAAATTTATACTTACGCCACCATTTTTACGGTCAAAAATCAGATGGTTTGAATCCAAAAAGCGAAAATGATCATTGGCCGTATAGGTATTCGCCTTGAAAAATACACTTACGTTTTTTTCTCCGAGTGTGACAAAATTGTCAAACTCGGTTTGTGTTTCAATGACACTCGAAACCGGGTAACAGGTACACTCTAGGGCATCAACCTTGTCGCTCATCTTGCCCCAATCATATGCTGAGATGTTGCTTTGGACAATATCGTTTACTTTGACATCTGCTATAGTATAGCCAGAATCAAAGTCAAGTTTGCATCTACTGAGCACCGTCCCTGTTCGTGCTGTCCATTCCCGCATTCTGCAAATTCGTGGGCGGTCTGCATCTTCGGCATCAAATATATTCAATACCGCTTCGGGCCCTCCTGTCGAAAGAGAACTATCAGGGACATCCGATAGTGTAACCTCATATTCTCCCGGATAACTTGACTCTTCAACTATCGAAGAAATTCTTGTTTCAAAAAAATCAAGTGCTTGTGTCGGTACTCCCATTTTATACTATCTCCTATAGACCTATCCCACACTTGGTTGGTCTCACCCTTCCTATTAATTTTCCAATCACATCAAGATTGACACCTTCGGCCTGGTCTATATTTATGCGATTTTGAAGTTGAACAAAGATCGGTTCAAGGTCATTAGTGGGAGCAATCATTGCAAGCACTAAATCTTTGACTGTCGTCAATCTATATTGTTCCAGCAACTTGTCAATCGCATTGTCTGATATACTCATTATACTACACTCACTATATTATATTCACTGTAATGTTGGAACTATCAATAGTGTACCTAGTGCCTACAACCCCAGCAATAGTACTGTGTCCTCCACCTGGTGGTGTAGTACCAATCCCGAGTAATGATATTTCAATTCCTCCGACTTCTTGAATTGGACAGAACAAACGAGAATAATATAAATCGTCACTGATGCCCACATTGTCAATGCCGTATTGCACCAAGTTGCTTTTGATCTGATCAACCCCATCACCAGGGAATTCGCTTGAATCAATAATTTTAATCGACACATTGATGTAGATGTCTACAAGTGTAGGCCTGTCAAATTTGATCTGCGTGACTTTGCCGGATAACTCGCTCTCGACATCTACAGTCACGCTGCCTTTCATTGCAATTCCGCCGGCACGATTCTGATAAATTGCCTCAGCAATATCTGCACTGTCGCCGCCTTCTGCAATCACCCAAATCCCATGTGCTGGAATTCCGTATGTATCAATAATGTTACTTGTGTTTTCTTGTACGTCAACCGCGGTAACGCCGGTAACATTTCCAACGGCCGCGTAAATGGCGTCAAGCATTCCACTGCCTTGTAGTGCGGTAGAACGATAAGCCCTTATGCGGTACTCTGCGTCTGTTTCTCGATCTGTGCCAATTGTGGCCGATGATGTTGTTTCTGCACTAGTCCATCCAGGTACCGGTGTAACTATAGTGAGTGTCTTAATTGGTAGATATGTTGGCCCGGTAGTTGTGCAAACTATTGTTCCTGTAGCTTCTCCAGAGGCAGCAATAGTCACATCCTCTAGCACTGTATAAATGTCATTGAGTGATGACTTAACTTGTTTGCCGGCCGCAATAGTTGTGCCGGCTGTACCGGTAAATTTTACATTCTCATTATAAGTCGGTGTTGCAGCTTGGCGGGTTAGTCCGATCAACGAATATAATATATCGAGTGTAACACCTTCGGCTTTGTCTCTATCAAAGGCATTAAACACATCCTCCGCTTGATCCCAAAATTCTGCTCCGGCTGCCGCAAAAATTCCGGCAAGCTGACCAAAAACAGAAGATGCCGACAAGTCAATATCATTGCCAAATGTCGCCTTGAGATCGGCCTCGATAGACGCTAATATATCAGGCGTTCGCTTTCGATTAAAGCCTTTTGACGTGACTCCATAAGTAGTCATTTATTAATGCTCCTTATTGCATCTACTATCAGGCTACCTTTTACTCCGCCTGATAATGCTCCGAGCAATGCAATAATTCCAGAATCGTTTCCACGTGCAATCATCGCAAAGCCAGCAATAATCACGAGTATTTGCATAGTAGTAGAAATTATATCGTGTAATTTGTTAGTCATTATATTTCAACTGCTCCACTTAATACATCATCATAAATGGTTGTGACTTCAAACCTTACTGTGCTTTTTCTTTCATCTGGATCAAATTCCATTGAATAGTCGAGTATACTCAATACACCTTCTACGCCTCGAATGGCTTCTTTGAAAACATGATTGACAACCTCAGAACGAGGAGCCTTTATCAGTACTTTGTCGAAGTATGGTATGCCTAAATTTATATTCAAATACCATTCACCTTCAAAAAACAATAATTCTTGTTTTATACTTTGAGCAATCTCGTCATTGTCCGAGCAAAATTGCAAGTCATTGTCCGAGACAACTAAGTCATGTGTGTCTGTGTCGAGTAATATATCTCTCATCCTATCTTCACCGTTCCATTGGCATCAGAGGCATCCAACAATACAGATGGTGGAGCACCCCAAGACGAATGCGAATGTGCATTAAATTTTGTCAACAGCTTTTCAAACCTCGGTATCGAGTACGAGTATCCGTTAAGCTGCACTCTCGTACCTGCATCGATGTTGACAACACCACTTGCATTTATTCTGACGTCTCGACTTGCATCAATCTTAACATCTTTATCATCCGTGAGCAAGATAGAACATCCGGCCCAATCAATACGCAAGGCGTCGTTGTCGTCACACGTGATTGTCGATAATGGATATAGTCCGACGATAGCAATAGCATCACTTAATGCATGCATTCTAACATCGTCAACTTTTCCGGTCGTGCCGGCGTAGAGCCAGGTGTCGATAGACAGATCGGAAAAAAACAAAGCAACCTTGTCGCCTGGTTTTACCGGAACATGCAGACCGCCGTTCTCGGTTCGCATTTGCACCACAGGACAGGCAGCTATGATAGGCAACTCTGTATCATCTTCATCATTATCAAATTGCGGCTTGAGTAATAGCTTGACATCAGCACGATGTGACTCTACATCATATGATACTACTTCACCAGGCTTCAATACATTCAGTAAGGCAGCGAAATTACTCAGGAATTTAGTTATTACTTCGACTAAATTTGTATTCACTGTAATCCTCCGATTACTGTAGTAGTAAAATCCGGCCCTACATTACTGCCTTTGTGAGTCAGGCTGTCAACTACAATCTGGCCTTGCAACATTTCATTGTCTATACTCAATATATCACCTGGTTGAATTTGCGGTTTGAGCAACATTCTTAATTCAAACAAATTTGACGTTCCGTCTTTATTGATCGGCCTCATGCTCATAAGCCCAGTCTTGTATGTTATTTCTTCTATCGTATCCAAGTTGGTTGAATCTGGATTTGCAATGACTAATTCATTGTCTATGATAGACCATTCAAATCCTGCCTTTGACGATACCTCAGTAAGGGCATCCAGTATAGGGCCATGAAAGGCATAACCAGAAAAATACTTTGCCGTTGTTTGTTCGATTGTTTTTATCGACAATCCGGTTTTGGTTGCTATGTCTTTCAGGATTACACTCAATGGAGTATTGTCAGTATACGATAGTGAGACTACCTTGTCGACACCCTTACCCCTACCAGATTTGAGCTCAAAAGTAGTCAAACTGTCTGGTCTTGCATGGTCGTTTTCGACTTTCACGGTCTCACCGTAGAATAATTGCACAAGTCCTTTGTCCTCATCATACCCTGCTTCAAGAATTCCAACGCCTTTTTCAGATACAATTTTCTTAATGGTGTCATAACCCAAATTGTATACACTTACAGAGCATGTATTTTTTTTCTTATCTTTGTACTTTTTTACAACAAAGTTGGTCGCAAGACCATCTATAACAAGCAACTCTCCACTTTCAAGTTCCACCCCAAATTTTACAAGTCTATTGAATAGACTCATAAATTAACCTCGCTTCGTTTTTTACAAATGTTTCATAAGTCGGAGTTTCGTCATTGTCTGCAAAACAATACAAGTTGCCCTGCGGTAATCCCTCATCAGTGTGTCTTAACAACAAGTTGTAATTTGGTACCAACTTAAACCCAGCAATGATAAGGGTATTCTCGCTATCGTATAAATTCATTGACCAAAAATTTTTAGTCTCATTATAGAAACACTCAATATAGTACGCAGACCCATCCAGTATCACCTGTTGTTTCCATGCTCCAGAATTTATCCAATTAATTTGCAAATATGTCATGGTGCAACAAAATTCCTTATTCCAGTTTTTATACGACTCAAAAATGATGCCCCCGCACCGGTACCGGATTCCGCTCCTGCATCTTTTGCATCCACTGCCTTTGTCGTTGACTTTCCCGCGTTTTGTGTGCTGGCATCTCCTGCCCTCTCGGTCTGTGATGCTGGCAACGGTACTGTTGAGCTTTCTGCAACATCAATCTCATACAACACGAGGGTAAACGTCATCATCTCTCCAGTCTCTGGAGACGTATCCGGCGTAAAGGATTTTACCGCCATCTTTTTTGATTGGGTAAAAATTGATTCAATCTCGATAAGTGAATCACCTTGCACCAAATCCCTAAAAAATTCAAAAGCCTTTTGTTTTCTGGTATCTTCACTAAATATCGTGCTTGCACGATCTTCGCCAAATCCACCAAAGATCACAACTGGTGAATCAGTTACCACACCGTCTATAGATACCACAAGCGGATTATGGATTATCGAATCACTTAGAGTATAACCATCCCCCAAAGGGAACTTTGGCAATTCATTTGTAAAATCTTCGACTTCACGCAATGTTGCATCAATTTCAAATCCTGCAACTTTTACGGCACGCTTGCCTTTGATTTTATTTGCGATTACCGAGATGCTCATTATCTACCTATTGTAACTTTTCCAACCGTTGCCGGATATTCAGTAATAGCATCGGTTAGCGTAAATCTTTCGATTGTATTGACAACAGATTTGGCTATTTCTTTAACCATCTTCTGTCTTTTGGCTGCCTCGACTTTCATATCTACGTTTACTTGCACACTTGTCGGAGAATATGGTCTTTCAAACGTTGGAGCTCCAACGCCATACCACGTATTTAACTTATTTGCCCTCTGCTTGTAAAATTCATTGATATTTTGTGGAAATTCAAGTTTCGGCTTCCAAAAATCTCTGATTTTGACAAGCCAGTTGTAGATGTCTTTTAGGTCTTTCTTCCATTCTTTCATTTTTTTGTCATATGGGCCAAAAATGTCGCCTAAAACGCTTGGTGCACCTTTACTCCATGCATCCCAATCATCCACAAATGATGAAAAAGCAAGAACAAACAAAAAAAATGCATTTGTTTTTACTGTTGAATTCAAAATTTTGAAAAATTCAATCACACCTTTTGTTGCAATAAATGCTATCATTGCGGATTTTGCAAATCTCCACGCTCTACCCCAATCGCCAAATAAAAAATTTACTATTTTGTTGGCAATTTCTAATAAAACCTTTACATTATCGGCAGCATTCATAAGGTTTTGTCGTGTTTCGTTGATAAATGAATTCAAATTTTGTCTAATAAGTATTCTATTTTGAATATACCAGTCTTTGAATGAGACTAATAATTTATTCATAACAGGTAAAAGCCCGCCACCTATCTCACGCTTTAATCCTTTGATAATCGTGGTGGCACGAAGCATGTTATCTTGAAAATTGACACTTTCTTTGATAGTATTTTCTGATACTATACCATCTAGTGATAATAACTCTTCTCTTTGCTTTTTGATTTCTTCAAGACCTTGACCCCACAAGGCACCCATGTCTTTGCCCGACCGACCAAAAAGCAACATTGCTCGACCAGAACGGATAGCAGCATCATCAATCTTACCGAGTGCGTCAATAACTTCGTAGAGAACCTGGTCTGTTTTCTTGAGTCTGCCTTGTGCAGATACAACATCTACTCCAAGCGATTTGAAAACTTCGCCAAAAATCCCAACACCGTCACGAGCCTTGCCTAAATTAATATTCAAAAAAGTCAAAGAGTTGTCAATTGCTGCAACTGCAATTCCTGCAAGTTGGGCACTGTACCGCATTGATTCAATCATTTCGACCGAAAATCCCATACGGTCTGCCATCTTTTGCAATGTGTCTGTATAGTCGGCAGTATTTTTTGCAATTGCGAATAGTGACGCACGCCAAGCAGTCATCGCAATTGTAACAGACTTTAATGAATCTTTGAGACTCATAGTTTTTTTGTCGATAGACTTTATATTCTTCTCTGCCTCTTTCGAGTCAAATCCCAATTTTGTGACCAATTGTCTAACTATCACTTTTTTTCGACCTCGTTTAGAAATTCCAATGTTTCATAAAGTCTGTCAACATCATCCAGTGTAAGGATACTTGCGAGCTCGCTTGCACTGACTATGTTTTTAGCCACAAGTGCCCAAAGCCATGTATCAGGTTTTATTCTTTGTCTTTTTTCTCGCTCATCGGCAGCAATGACTTCATGTTCCCGAGAACGTTTCCGTCGAAAAAAGATGAAAAGTTAATCCTGATGATTTCAATTATCACATCGACCATTTCGCCAAAATTGCCTGCAAAGTGATTGTTAAAAATTGAGTCGTTTGACAAATCTTTGCCGTCCACCAAAACACCAACAAACAAATCTTTCAACAATTTTTGAGAATCTTCCGATTCCAACGAGCGGATAAAGTGGTCAACTACTGTTGGAAGATTAATCTCAACCATTGATAAATCTATATCGCCGCCAACATCGCCTATACTTTCTGCTACCTCGCTCATTGGCGGGCCCACAATTTTCAACAATCTTTGCGAAACTGAAAACCCATGAAATGCAGGCATGGTTGAAATATTATACATATGACCATTTATTGTTCTGGTATGTCCTTCGATCGGCATGGCCTAACTCCCTGCAACTGGTGAGTCAATATCTACAGTATTGCCAGTTGCGATAGTCCACTCCCTGCCCTCGATAGTATCAGAGTAGACCTTATCCGGTGCTTTCTCTATCCAAGCTTCAGCAGCGATAAGGGATTCTCCGTTTCGAGTATCAATAATCTGCAACGGTACAACACCACTGTTGCTCGCATCATCGAGCAACCTGGTCGCATCAAAAACGGCATTAGACAGACTCGTTTGCTGCAACGGTATTTTTACCGTTTTTGTTTTGTTGCAAACTCTGGCCCGTGCAACATCACCCTGAATGCCAACTACTTTATTGTACAGATTAGAGTCATTGGTGATCGTGATGTTTCCAAGCAATCCGGTAATCGGAACTCCACCCCACAATATCTTCACATCTTTTGGTGAATATGTATCCATTTGTATACACCTCCTTAGACGCTAACTACGCCTTCAATTTTCACGCTATGCCAAGCTCCTGCAAGAGTAGCAGTGAAAGGAATGTCATTGAGATATCTTGCTGCCCTGTCGGCTTCTGCAATATCTCCAATTTTTGGAACCGTGATGTCATATTCAGATATGACATTATTTGTTTCGGCCAAGTCCAAAATCTCACGCATTGAAGATATTACACTCAATATACCTTCGTCTGTCTGCGGTACCTTGTCGCTACGGACAAGCAGATCAAAGACATTTTCCTGCAACCTTTGCTTGAGCCAGTCAATACCCCTGCGTTGGTCAATCCAGAATGTTGCAGATTCTGACACACAAGAATTACTTGTGTGACTTGTGCCGGCATGAGATTCGTAGAATACGATTCCTGAATTGATAAGGTTAGTACGTTCAGCACTGGTAAAGGAATCTGCTGCAATTCCGGTAATTGATTTGAATTCCCATGTTATTGACCCTGGATCATAAGGTAAACATACGCCAAACAAACCACACTCAGGATATGCCGTTGCGGCTGTACTGTGATACATCACTGCACAGCGAGAATACCCTAGACTCCGCAAGGTTGCTCCAATATTACTTGCGTTGTTCAAGCAGTTGCTATCGGCTGATCGACCAACATAAAATTTCTCGGTAGTCTCAATTTTTGCTGCAATTGTCTGAATATCGCTCGCTGTCGAGGTGTCACAAGCGAGTGCATACCAATCGTCATCGGCATCGAGACAATCTTGTATTGCTTGATCCCATGCAGTGGCTGCAAGCTTTTGTCCGATTTTGATTTTTTCTGGAGCAATCTCCTGACTGAATGCAATTTGTGCCATTTTGTATTGCGGATCGGTCGCCGCATAATCGGCAGAAACCTCATCCATATTCGCATACTCTTTGACCACATCCGTTACGGCCGAAATGTCGGCCAAGAATAATGGCGTGCCGAATCCTACCCTGGTAATGCCAGGTATATCCCGGCTGATTGTTACCTTTACAATACTATCCAAACCCATCTGCTATCTCCTGTTCTAAGGCCCATCAATTATTATTCCATTTCCGTTGTCGATAACTTTTACTTTCTCGAAATAATCCACATGCTGTGTAATGATGTCAACACTGTGTAGCCTGAGTGACATCGCAGCACGTTCTATATATTCGTCCGCAATGAGCCCCGTCAAGTCGGTCGGAGGTGAATCAATTGCGGCAAATGCAAACGCTTCTGGAGTGTCATACAATTCCACTCCACGTACTATATTCAATAGATTGTCCATTGCATTTTCGCCAAATGCTTGAAGACTAAAAAATAATTCAAATGAATTCACTATTTTTCTGTCACCGTTCGAGTCCGTTGAGCTAACATAAGGCCTTCCCTTTGCCGAAAATCCAGTGAATTTTATAGTCATAAACGGATAGTCAGGTCGTGGATAATTCTGGTCAGACCAAATGAAATGGTCGACTACAACCATCTGTGATAAGTAATCCCTGACTGATTGTTTCAAGTCTTCTAGTGTCATCGTTTAATCTTTGATACATATGCCTCGTAATGAGGTATTATATTATTTTGCCATTTTTGCAACTTTACAACTTCGTAATCAGAACCATCTATTTCAACGATGTCTGGATTATGTTCATTTACTTCAACGCTTCTAAGCTCAGTTTGTGGAAATAACCTATATACATCGTAATAGTCACGACCTTGTGGCAAGGCATTTAGTGCCTTTTCAGGTGCTGGCTGCACTGTAGTTTTTATAGTGAATGTACTATCGAGAGTAGACACATACCTTCCAGTAGAGTCATCCACTATCGCATGGTATCGCCTGACTGTCAGTGTTTTTTTAGGAAGCATCGTCAGAATCCTTCTCCCATTTACTGACCACAACCTCGCTTACAGACCGCTTCATTCGCCCATGATGGATAAGGGGATTATCGAAACCCTTAATCCGTACAGTTGACTTTGCATTTCCAGGGCTTTTGAACTCTGTAATCTCACGTTGAACTTGTCCAACATGTTGCTGTCCAAGCAAGTGTAGAGCCTTATCTGTCGTGAGTTTACCCTTATATATTTTATCGACCAACGCCTCTTGTGCATGTCGAATTTTATCCTGGTTTTTTTGAAACGCATTTGACATAAATGGACGTTCTGGAATACGCCCATCCGATGAGCCATAGTGTAGCACTGCGGCTACCATTGGCAATGAAAAACCTTTTTCAGTTTTCGTTCCAGTCTGAAATCCAACTTTGACTACTTTTTGACCAATTTCGGAAACTTGCCTTTTTATTTCCTTCCACCCCAAATCTTTATCAATCACACCAGAACGACCATCTGTCATCAGAACCTCTTGACCATGCGATTTGTAGGCATAACAATACAGGCATCCAGCATCTGCTTAACCTCGATACCATAAGTTGTGCGATCCCAACGACTTGGATTTGACCATCCAAATGTACCGTAAGACCTGGATACACTACCCTCTGATTCTCCGACTACTGCCCCACTTGTCGCACCTGACTCACTCTGTTGTATTAGTGTAGCATAATGAGCAGCAGCATAGGCGATTAAGCGATCCCTATTGCCACCACAGATTTGACTACTAAAGTAGTCGTCCATCATGTCTATAAATTTAGTCAAATCTTCGTCTGACACCCCGGACAACTCCGGGGCAATCAGGCGAATAATCTCAAGCGAGGTCACTTTTTCTTGTCCTCTTTGTCAATACCGATTTTGAGCTTTTTCAGCTTTTCCGGCTTTTTGGGTTGCACTTCATCTTCGACAATTTTCAACGTACCCGACTTGATCAATGACAAAAAAACTTTGTCTTCTCTCAAGCCATCAGGGACATCATTTGTACCGATCAAAATGTCATAACCATTCAACTTAATCGCACGCGGCTTGTTATTTATGACTATCATAGTATACACCTCCGATTAGACATCAACTAAGAACCGACAAGACAAAGGCTTGTAGATCACAAGACCACCAGTCTCGGATTCTGTGGGCACCTTATAGCTCAAATTATCCTCTTGCGGTTCATACGCCTTCATCATCATAGGCATTTGAAATTCGAGCTTTTCGGGTGCTTTTTTATACGCAAAGATTACCGAGTCGGTATAGGCACCA
>Ga0256846_1000097_pt1 | contig 37270 bp, 29 predicted proteins | sample TevniametaG_FD_189098 | JGI IMG/M metagenome (GOLD analysis project Ga0256846, IMG submission 189098) | Tube worm associated microbial communities from hydrothermal vent at the East Pacific Rise, Pacific Ocean - Tevnia | ecosystem: Host-associated > Annelida > Integument > Unclassified ...
CAATTGCACCTGTAACAAGAGGAATTTTTAACTCTTTGGCCGCGCTTTCCAAAATAAAACGTGTTTTAATTGAATCAAGACAGTCAATAATTAAATCAGAGCCATTTACCAGGCTTACAGCATTATCTTCAGTTAAGAATTCATTCACACAATTGATGGAAATATTTGAATTAATTGATTTTATACGGTTTAATGCAGCAACAGCCTTTGATTCTCCAATCAGGTTTTCATTGCAGAACAGCTGTCTGTTAAGGTTGGTTACATCAAAAACATCGTTATCAATACCTTTAAGGTTACCAACACCTGTTCTTGCAAGCATTTCAAGAACTGCGCCTCCAAGTCCTCCAAGTCCTGTGACCGTAACTTTTGACCTTTGCACCATCTTTTGATCATTTTCAGTAAATGTTTTAAAATTTCTTGTGTACCTGTGAAAAACAGAATCACTTATGGTCATATATATTACCCTCCTCCAACCGGTGGAAAAATTCCAACCCTGTCGCCCTGTTTTAAGGGAGTATCATGGCTTTTTTTTATCCCGTTAATAAAAATGATTGCTGCCTGATCTTTTTTTATACCAAGTTTAAAAAGAAGTTTGTCTATGGTGATATTATCCCGGACCTGATAATTTTCAGAATTTTCCGGCAGAAATTCTGTCAGGGTTGCAAATAATTTTAAGTCAATATTAATCATTATTAATTTACTATTCAGATAAGTTCGGTTATATTCAACATTTGTACTTGGTTTATTTATGGCATAATTTGCTGATTTTTTCCAATAGTTAATTTAAAACATGGTGGAAAATGGGACAGATAAGAAAAGAGGGTATTACCCTGGATAAATTCGGTGAAAATCTTTCTGTTTTTGCAGTTAACAGAGATGATGTAAAAGATTTTGTAAAAGGACTTCCGGAAAAATGTGCTATTAATCCTGTAACACTTGAGTATGAACTGCAGATTCTGAAAATAATCAGCGTTGGCTGGGCTCTCTCATTTTACATGCCTGAATCAGACCCAGATAAAAAACCACTTACACATATTTTCTGGAATCATATCCGCGGCATCTCAAAGAATATTTCCGACTTAACAAATCTTACAACAGGGAATAAGATTGATTATTTTGAAATACTGAAAACAAGGCTTGATACCTATGTAAAAGCTTTAAGTGATAACCGGGATGCTGATACTGGAGCTGCATCCATCATAGGTCTTACCTTTGCTGAAAAATGTAATTGCAGTGATAATGCCATTGCTGTTTTGAACGGTGCAAAAATGTTTACAATAACAATTGGATCAGTTAAAGAGTATCTTAACGCAGTTGACATTGAAAAGAATCAGGAGGTTAAAAATGAAAATTAAATATCTGATACTTATGACTTTTTTATTGGTTTTTCTTTCTGGATGTACTGTGGCAGGATCAAAATATGTTAAAGTCTATTATACCGGCCATGTCAGAGGTTCAGTTTCAGAGAATATTGCCATTGCATCTTTTATGGATAAACGAGGAGAAGTTCCCAGGGGATTTCTCGGCAAAAGAATTCTCAACTCAGGTTCTGAAGAAGTTTATCTTGCAAAGGATAATAATCTGTCAGGTTCAGTTACCCGTGCTTTTAAAACATGTTTGATAAAATCAGGATATATTGTGGAAAATATGGATTCTTTTGAGCTGGACAAAGGATCAATAAAAAATATAAATAAAAAATTCAAACACATTGTTACAGGAGAGATCCTGGAATTTGATTTTTTTGCAAACAAAGGTTTTGCAACAACAATGGTGCTTGACATTAAACTTGTTATCCATGTTGGTGATGTTGAATCAGGTTCAATAACAACAGTTCCTGTAAGTCTTAATCTCAAAAGAAAAGATATTAAGTTTTCAATAAAAAGAGTGGAAAATTTTATTAACCAGTCACTTTCCGAGGTAATTAACAGGGCAGTTAAGTTAAGCAGATTACAATGATCATGGCCTGTGCATGAATTTTTTACTTTTTTTTGAAAAATTCAGCTTTGAATCTTTAAATGTTTCAATTATTTCATTCAGGTTCTTAATGAGTTTTTCTTCAAAATTGATATGGCACAGCTTATCAAGGTCCAATTGCCTGAGTTTATCAATTTTTTCCTGCAAAAGACTGGTAACTTCTTCGCATAGAAGCCCTTTTAGTGTATATTCATAAAAAGTATCTGTAAATACTTCACTTTCCTGATACTTATCTTCATAAATCAATTCATACTCATACCAATGCGGGTTGTTATAATTATCAGAAAGAAAATCCAGGGTCTTTATAAGTATTTTTTCCAAAGGTTTTATATTGTGGTTATTGATTTTTCTTTTTAATTTTCTGATTTTCAATGTAAGGTTGTGATCTCTGTGATAAACTTCAAGGTCTTCAAGCAGGGAAAAATTTTCCATAAGCTCTATTTTGTCATAAAGATTTGCACTGTATACAGATTGAGCATAATTATCAATCTGGTTTGTAACTTTGGCAATATAATTATTTTTATAAGCCCTTAAATAATTCAAAAAATTAAGGCTTGTAATGTATCTGTTTTTAAGTTTATCAGCCAGGGTTTCAAGTTTTAACAAGGTAATGCCTATCTGCTCAAGATCACCCTGTTTTAAAATTTTTTCAACTTTTTCTATTAAATTTTCAAAAACTTCACGATCTTCATCCTGGAAAACAGACACAATATCTGCCCTGGCCCTTAATTCACCTATGGAACTTTTAAGTTTTGCCTCCAGGATACCAAGCCGTCTTAAATCGTCTCTGTATCTGATTATATTTGAAGCACTGAGCAACACCTCACACTGTTCAGTTATATAATATCTATCACCGCAATTTATGGCATGCCTTGCACTTTTTAATAAGATATCATTCATTGTTGATGCAGAAAGGTAAATATCTGGAATCTGTTTTTTTTTAATCTCTTTTTCCGAAAGGATTTTATTATGAAGTTTTATTAATAATCTGAACAGTGAAAGGGATTTTAAAACATTATCGCCCTTAACAGGTTCACCATGGGATATTTTTTTAAGGCTTTTGTTCAGCACATTATAGGCATTAAGATTATGCAATGCATTTCCGCGTTCAAGGGATGCCCGGCAAAGCATTGTCAATTTTTCCATGTCCTTGTGCATTTCAAACATTTGATCCATGGTATATTATATCCGCGAATAAATTGTGAAGTTCTGTTTGTAATATTTTTCTATGATACTATATTAATAGATACCTAGGCAAGGGCGAAATTCTGAATAATAGTTTTAGCCTGGATTACTGCCCTGGAAATATTCTTTCTTTTACTCCCAAGGGTTATTTTAACACTGTTGTCATTTATGTATTTCATATTCAGTCCAAGTTTTATGATTTTCTCTCTAATCAGGGAAATATCCTTCCAAAAGGATTGTGAAAATATCAAAGTTAAATAATTACAGGTAAGATCAATGCGTTCAATACCGGCTTTGATACAAAGTACCCTGAGCATGATTTTCAATAACATATTTTCTGCATCTTTGGGTAGTTTTCCAAAACGATCCTTAAGCTCTGATTTAATTTTGAGGATTTGGGATAACCGTTTAATTCTGGCAAGTCTTCTGTAGATGGTAAGGCGCAGCTCAATGGAGTTAATATAATCTTCCGGCAGATATGCTGAAAGAGATATATTAATTTCCGGTTCAAGGTTTTCTGTAATTTCTTCTCCTTTTAAATCCTTAACAGCATGGTCAAGGAGCTTTAGAAACATATCATAACCAACCTTTGCAATGTGTCCGGACTGGGATGCACCCAGAGCACTTCCGGCCCCTCTGATCTGAAGATCCTTCATGGCAATTTGAAAGCCTGACCCAAGGTCCCTGTGTTCCATCAGAGCTGCAAGCCTTTTTTTCCCATCCCGGGTCATTGTGGATTGGTCCGGAATAAACAGATATGCATATGCCTGTTCTTCACTGCGCCCTATTCTGCCCCTTAACTGATAGATCTGTGCTAAACCGAACCTGTCTGCTTTGTCAATAATCATTGTATTGGCAGATGGGATATCAAGGCCTGATTCTATTATGGTGGTACTCACTAGGACATCTGTTCTGTGATTTACAAATTTATACATAACTTTTTCAAGTATATTTTCAGAAAGCCTTCCATGGGCAATCTCAATCCTTGCTTCAGGAACAAGTTTCTTGATGTTCTCAGCGGTTTTACCAATGGATTTAATATTGTTATGAACATAAAAAACCTGTCCATTCCTTGCAATTTCTTTTCTGACAGCCTGTGCAACTATTGTATTATCATATTGGCAGATATATGAAATAATAGGCCTTCTGTCCTCTGGAGGAGTTGAAATAACACTTATATCTCTCATGCCGGTTAACGAGAGATGCAGGGTCCTTGGGATTGGTGTTGCTGTCAGAGCAAGCACATCCACACTTTTACGTTTCTGTTTTAATCTCTCTTTATGTTTGACACCAAAACGCTGTTCCTCATCAATTATAAGTAATCCAAGGGATTTAAACACTATATCTTTCTGTAAAAGCCTGTGGGTACCAATAATTATATCAACTTTTCCTTCTGCAGTCTCTTTTATGATTGTATTCTGCTCTTTTCTGCTCTTGAATCTTGAAAGACTTTTAATCACAACAGGATAGAGCTTAAACCTTTCCTTAAAACTTGCAAGATGCTGTTCTGCAAGTATGGTGGTGGGCACTACAAACGCCACCTGCTTTCCATCATTAACAGCTTTATATGCTGCCCTCATGGCAACTTCGGTCTTTCCGTATCCAACATCCCCGCATATCAGCCTGTCCATGGGTTTTTCTTCTTCCATGTCTAAAATCACATCATCAATGGCCTGCTGCTGGTCAGATGTCTCTTCATAGGGAAAGGAAGACTCAAACTCTTCAAAAGATTTATCAGGCCTGCTAAAAGCATACCCCTTAAGAATCCTTCTCTGGGCATACAGGTTCAGCAGTTCACCTGCAAGTTTTTCAACTTCTTCTTTTGCCTTTGCTTTGGATTTCTCCCAGGTTTTACCGCCGATTTTGTCAAGTACAGGAACATAACCGTCAATACCAATGTATTTTTCAATCATTTCCATCCTGTCAACAGGAACATAGAGTTTATCATCATTCTGGTACACAATTAAAATAAAATCAGCCTGGACACCTTCAACTTTTATTGTTGATAAACCCATGTAACGGCCAATACCATGTATTTGATGGACAACAATGTCATCTTTTTTCAACTCCTCAGGGGTGATAAATTGAGATTTGATATCCTTTCTGGATCGTCTTTTTTTCCGACGTTTTTCAGGGCCAAAGATCTCTTTTTCCGTAATAAATGCAATTTTACTGTTATTATGGATAAAACCGGTTTCAATGAAGCCCTTTACAATGAAGACCCCTGGATAAAAATTATTTTCAATGGAGAATTGATCAATAAATTCTGGTTCAATCCCGTAGGGCTTAAATAGTTTAGTGACTTTTTTCACGCCTGTATCATTCAAACATACAATGATTGTTGTGATTCTGTTTTCAAGGTTTTGTTCAATTCTTGTGATTAAAGGTTTAAAAGGGTATTCCTGATCAATATTCTCCTTAAGATTCAAGGTAAGATTATGATTATAAAATAAGATCTCTTTATTAATATTTATATAATCACTTTTATATTTTTTTTCATATATTTCAAGTTCTTTAAAAATCAGAGGATTTTTTCCAAGGATTTTTGAAAAAACTTCATCAAACTCTAGGTATATGGAGAAAGGTTCAACACAGAGCCTGTTCCGGGATATTGCATTTTCAAAACTCAACTTAAGTTTTTGTTTAAAATCAAGGGCAGCATGCTTTAGCTCTTCAGGTGAATCAAGTATAAACTTTGCATTTTCACTGATATAATCAAACAGGGAAGCAGGTTCCCTATAAACAATGGATAATAAACCTTCAATTCCATCAAATCTTTTATTTTCTCTGATCTGGGAAACATATTCCTGAATAATTGTTTTTTTTAAATGTGACTTCTTTGCAGCTTTGCGCAAACGTCCAAGAACGTATACAATTGAATCGTCATCAATAATTGATTCATTGGCAGGTATAACAATATATTCCTCAAGTTCTTTTATCCCCCTCTGGCTTATTGGAGAAAAAGACCTTAAGGATTCCACCATGTCTCCGAAAAATTCAATTCTTGCAGGAGCTGCACAGTATGCTGAGAAAATATCAATGATGCCGCCCCTGACAGCATAATCGCCAGTTTCTTCAACCAAAGAAGTCCGTCTGTAGCCAATTTCCTCAATTTTTTTTATAAAATCATCTCTTGCAATTTCATCGCCATTAATAATAAGTTCACATGAGTTTGAAAGATTCTGTTTTGGGATAACTTTCTGTAAAAAAGTCTCCATGCAGGTTACAAAGAGATAATTGTTTTCATTATTTGTTAATAACCTGTATAAAGCTCTGGTTCTGGCAGCAGCAGTTTGTGTATGAAAGGAGAGAGCATTAAAAGGCAGTATATTATAGGGAGGTAAATAGATTATTCTTTCTTCAAATTCAGGATAAAAGAAATTAAAATCATCTAAAAAAGATAAGACTCTTTTGTTATCTGGAAAAATCAACACTACAGGCACCAGGGAATTTTCCATGAGATTTGCAGTAATATATGCAGGAACAGGGTTTGTTACTCCTGTTATAGTAAGGCTTGTCTCCCTTACAGATAAAAAATCGGAAAAATTTTCAAGCATTATGATTCTTATTAATTTACTGGATAATATTTTGGATTCCAGCACATTCCTTCAATTATTACATGTAATCGCTCAATATCGTTTCTATGCTTGAATTCAGAAAAAACAGAATCATCCCTGCAAACCCCACCTTTTATTGCTTCAGCTCCAACATTTTTTGCAACTTTTACTGAAACATCACGTAAGTCTTCAAGTGAAGGACAGAGGATACCGTCTTTAATCTCATCTTCTTTTATATATTCTGCAACTGCATGGGCGCTTGCAGAAAAGAATGACGGGAGCACCTCCCTTGCACCCGAGGCAATAATACCAAGACCTACACCTGGAAAAATAAATGCATTGTTCATCTGGCCTATTCTGTATTGTTTACCATTGTGTTCAACCGGGTCAAAGGGGCTGCCGGTTGCTGTAAGGGCTCTGCCATTAGTCCATTTATATATATCCCGGGGCAGAGCTTCAGCCTTTGAAGTAGGATTGCTCAGGGGCAGAATAACAGGTTGTTTACTGTTTTTTAAAACAGCCTGAACAATCTCTTTTGTAAAACATCCTGCCTGGCCTGATGTACCGAGCAGAACAGTAATTTTTTCATTAATTATTGTGTTTAACAGGTTATTGTCTTCAGGATTTTTCAACCACTTAAGGTCTTGTATGTCCCTTGCAAATTTCTCTTTATATTTTTCAAGCTTTCTGTCGGTTGTAACTATGCCTCTGGAATCAAGGGTGAATATTCTCTGGCTTGCCTGTTCAAAGGAAAGACCCTGGGACAAAAGTTCAGTATGTATCTGTTCTGCAATACCGATTCCTCCGGCACCTGCTCCATGGACAAGGAAAATCTGATCTTTGATACTCTCTTTTTTAACTTTCATGGCTGCAAGGATGCCGGCAAGGGCAATGGAACCTGTTCCCTGCACATCATCATTAAAGGAGATAAGGTCATGGAGATATGCATCCCGTATGGTAAAAGCATTCTGTTTTGAAAAATCCTCCCATTGACAGAGGGCATTGGGAAAGACTTTTTTAAATGCCTTGGAAAATTTTTCAATAAATATTAAATAATCATCATTTTTAAGTCTCTCATGTTTGTAGCCAAGATAATTGGGATCCTTTAACAGTGTAAGGTTATCCGTACCCACATCCAGAGAGATGGGAAGACAGTGCCATGGTGCAATGCCTGCACCCTGGGTATAGAGCATTAGTTTCCCAAGACAGATTGCAATCCCGCCTGCTCCCTGGTCGCCAATACCGAGGATACCCTGATTATCTGTTACAACTGCAACTCTTATTTCATTGTCAGAGTAATTATTTAAAATCTCTTCGGTTTTATCAATATTCCCAGGGTGGAGATGTATTCCATTGGCCCCGCGAAACATGGAAGAATACTGCTGGCATGCAAGCCCCACAGTCGGAGTATAAATTATACTCAAAAATCTTGGAATATTTGTTGCAATGACAGCATGTGCAAGGACAACATTTCTATCAAAAAGTCCTCTTATATAGATGAACCTCTCTATATCATTATTTTTATTGTTTATAATATCAAGGGATGATTTGACCTGCTCTTCCAGGGTTTTTACCCTTGGAGGTAAATAACCATCGAGCTTGAGTATATCCCTTTCATTATCTGTAAATGAAGTTCCTTTGCTGATAAAATTATACCTTAAAATATCCGGGCCTTTAATGTGATAATCAATGCCGACTGTATCTCCAAAGTTGCCATAATTAAAATCATAATTTTTATTTTTCATCTGGTAATCTTCCTTAAATAATCAATTTAAAACAGGGGATAACTTATAACATAGATTCAGTTTCAAACAGAGATTTTTTTTTATTTAATACATAATTTAAGATACCTCTGTTTTGATAGTAAATAAGTTCCATCTCAGTATCAAGGCGGGATCTTGTTTCAAATATGATTGTATTACCATCGGCTTTTAATGCATGAACCTTTAGAATAGAGGCAGGTTTCATCTCAGACAGGCCATAAATTGTATACTTTTCCATTCCAGTAAGGTTAAGTGTGGAACAATTCTGGCCATTGAGAAAAACAAGGGGCAAGACTCCCATTCCAATGAGGTTGCTTCTATGAATTCTTTCAAATGAACTTGTAATAACAGCTTTAACTCCAAGCAGGAATGTTCCTTTGGCAGCCCAATCCCTGGATGACCCTGTTCCATATTCACTTCCGCCAAGAACAATAAGATCAGTCAGCTCTTTTGAATATTCCATGGCTGCATCATATACTGGTTTTTCTGTTTTTTCAGGGAATTTAATGGTAAATCCACCGGTTTTATTGACAAGTAAGTTTTTTATACGGATATTTGCAAATGTTCCTCTCATCATGACTTCATGGTTGCCCCGCCTTGACCCGTAGGTGTTAAAATCGTCTGGTCTGACTTTATTTTCAGTCAGATATTTTCCTGCAGGTGTGTCCGCAGGAATCTCGCCAGCAGGTGAAATGTGATCAGTTGTAATTGAATCACCAAGCAGTAAAAGTGCATTTGCGTTTTCAATGGGTTTAACATGATTCTGCTGTCCGGATGTAGAATCGGTCTGGTTTTTAAAAAAGGGCGGTTTTTTTATATATAATGATTTGTCATCCCAGTTAAAGGTACTTCTGTTTTTACATTTTAATGAGTTCCATAATTCATCACCGGAAAAAATTTCAGAGTATATGTTTTTAAACAGTTCAGGTTTAACATATTTTGATACATACTCCTTTATCTGAACTGTATCAGGCCATAAATCCCTGAAATATACTGGAAGATTATCTCTGTTCATTCCAATGGGTTCTGATTCAAGATCGATATTGATTCTCCCTGCCAGGGCAAAGATTACCACAAGGGCTGGTGACATTAAATAATTGCTTTTAATTAACTGATGGATTCTGGCTTCGAAATTTCTATTTCCTGAAAGTACTGCAACAGTGTTTACATCATTGGTTTTCAACTGATCTTCAATGTCTGAATCAATTCTGCCGCTGTTTCCAATACAGGTCATACATCCGAACCCGGTATTGTTAAAGCCCAGTTGATTTAAGTATTCAATAAGACCTGAATTTTCAAGATAGGCCATAACAACTTTTGACCCGGGTGAAAGGGATGTTTTTACATATTCCGGGACTTTTAGTCCTTTTTTCAGGGCATTCCTGGCCACAAGCCCTGCCCCCATCATTGTTTCGGGATTTGATGTGTTTGTGCAGGAAGTAATTGCTGCAATCAATACCTGGCCATTAAAGATTTTATCTTTTTGGATTTCAGAATAATTTTGAAATTTGGTTTTAATATCTTTTAATAAAATTCTCTGGTTTGGTTTTGAAGGTCCTGCAACGGACAGTTCAACGGAAGAAAGATCGATTTTGATAATTCTGCTGAAGGCGATCTTCTGATTATCTGCATATTTATTTTCATTGAAAAGATAACATTGCCTGGTATAGTTTTCAACCAGATCGCCAAGTTCTTTTCTATGGGTCTGTTTAAGATATGATATTGTATTTGAATCAACAGGGAAAAAAGCTGCGGTTGCACCATATTCCGGTGACATATTGGAAATAGTTGCCCGGTCTGTAAGGGAGAGTTGTTTAACACCTTCTCCTGTAAACTCAACAATTTTTTCAACAACATTTTCTTTTCTTAATTTTTCCGTAACTGCAAGAACAATGTCAGTGGCAGTAATATTTTCAGGAACATTTCCTGTTAGTTGTACACCGATAATTTCAGGCAGTTTCATGTAATAAGGTTCGCCGAGCATAACTGCTTCTGCTTCGATCCCCCCTACTCCCCAGCCAAGGACACCCAGACTGTTAATCATAGTTGTATGGGAATCCGTACCAATCACAGTATCGGGAAACAGAGACTGAAAATCACCTTGTTTTGTGCAGACGACACTTGCAAGGTATTCCAGGTTTACCTGATGGCAGATACCAGATCCAGGAGGAACTACCCTGAAATTTTTAAAACTTCCTGCTGCCCATTTCAGAAGACTGTACCTCTCCGTGTTCCTCTGGTACTCTTTTATTACATTTAGTCTATATGATTTGTCAGATTTACAATGGTCAACCTGGACTGAATGGTCAATGACAAGATCAACTTTAATTGAAGGGTTGATATTCTCAGGTTCAAACCCGGCTTCTGCAACGGCATCACGCATGGCTGCAAGATCCACAATGGCAGGAACCCCGGTAAAATCCTGCATAAGTATCCTGGCAGGAAAAAATGGTATCAGGTTTATTGAATCATAATTCTTATTACAGTAAAAATCGATAAAACTTTTAATGTTATCTTTTTTAACATATGAAGTATCAAGGTTTCTAACCAGGTTTTCAAGAATTACCCTGGCTGAAAAGGGGATATTATTAATATTAATTTTTTCTATTTCCTGAAGTTTTTGAAAATCAACCACCTTGTAATCATTGTTTCCAATTTTAGCGGTTTTGATGAAACTTTTATAACCCATTATAATATCTCCCTGATAATGAAATTAAACATAAAGGAATAAATAAATTACAGAACAGATTAAGCTTAAATCATATATCTTAATTTAATATATTCTGACAATCAGTTTTAGGACTTTTGTAATAAAAAACCCGGGAAATATAAAAAGAAAATTTCCCGGGTGCCTTTTATTCTGGCTATTGGTTCTCTTTTCTGAGATCTTTACGCAGTATTTTCCCAACATTTGATTTGGGAAGCTCTTTTCTGAATTCCACTTCTACGGGAAGCTTATATTTTGCAATATGCTCAGCACAGAATGCAATCATCTCTTCAGGTGTTGAAGTTTCTCCCTCTTTTAAAACTATAAATGCCTTGACAGCCTCACCCCGTTTCTTATGGGGAATTCCTATACAGCAGGCTTCAAGGACTTTTGGGTGTGTGTATAGAACTTCATCAATATCCCTTGGATATACATTATATCCACCTGACAAAATCATGTCTTTAATTCTGTCAACAATGTAAAAATATCCCTGTTCATCCATTTTTGCAATATCACCTGTACAGAGCCAGTTATCTTCTGTCAGAGTTTTTTTAGTCTCATCGGGCTTGTTTAAATATCCCTTCATAACCTGAGGGCCGCGAATCAGCAGTTCACCTGCTTCACCTGTATTCATTAAAACACCAGGATCTTTTATATCCACAATTTTACATTCTGTTTCAGGAATTGGAAGTCCGATACTGCCGGGTTTTCTTTTACCATTAAAAGGATTAATATGTGTTACAGGTGAAGACTCTGTTAAACCGAATCCTTCAACAATAATAGATCCTGTAATTTCCTGGAAAGTATTAATAACTTCCAGGGGAAGTGGTGCACTTCCGGAAAAACAACCCTTTAAACTTGTTAAGTCTTTGTTTTTAATATCAGGATGGTCCAATATACCAATATACATTGTCGGCACAAGTGGTGCAAATGATACCCTGAATTTTTCAATGGATTCAAGGAGTGGATCTGGTTGAGGTTTTGGGACAAGTACATTGGTCCATCCCATGAAAATTGCAAAATTCATGGAAACCGACATGCCAAATACATGAAAAAAAGGAAGTGCGCCAAGCATAATTTCACCTCCCTTGTCAAAGGCTGGAAACCATGATTCAATCTGCTGTGTCTGACAGCTTATGTTTCCATGGGTCAACATTACACCTTTGGATACTCCAGTTGTTCCGCCTGTATACTGATACATGGCAATATCGTCAAAAGTAAGGGGCTCCTGGGTATAATCAGGAGAGTTTTTTGCAAGTAAGTCCTTGAACCTGTATAAATCTTTGGCAGGTGTTACATCAGCAGCAAGTTTTTTCTTTTTAGCCACAAGTGGAAACAGAAGTCCTTTAAAAAAAGGAAGATAATCGCCGATTGACGTATATATAATCTGTTTTATTTTTGTTTTTTTCCTTAAATCAACCATCCGGTTGCCAAGCAGATCAAGGGTTATCAAAAGCTTTGCACCAGAATCATTAAACTGATGTTCCAGCTCAACATCGGTGTATAAAGGGTTATTCATTACAACGATACCACCTAATCTTAAAATCGCATAGTATGCAATCACACAAGGGATTACATTGGGAAGCAGGATTGCAACGCTGTCTTTCTTTTTAATTCCAAAATTTTTAAGCACAGATGTAAATATGGCAACTTTTTCATTTAATTCTTTAAAGGTAAGAGAATAACCCTGGAAAATTAAAGCAGGTTTATCGGGAAATTTTTCAGCGGTCTGTTGAAGGTACTGGGGTACCAGTATCTCTTCAAATTCTATGTTTGTACCAACGGTTTTTTCATAAAATTCCAACCATGTTTTTTTTGAGTATTCATCGTTGTTTGCCATAAAAGATCCTTTTTTTTTATTCAGAATAAGTAAATAATATTACATTATATATAAACAGATAGTTAAAACCTGTACCACTTGTCAAGATAAAAATTTAATTTGTATTAATTATCTAAAACATCCCGTATGATTTTTGACAAATCGTTCAATTTATATGGTTTGTCAAGAAATGCCCGGGCACCTATTTCAGATAATATTTTTTTCTCACCTTCTATGGGATGCCCGCTTGAAATAATCACCCTTGCTTCCGGATTTATTTTTAATATTTTTTTCAAACAATTTTTCCCGCCCATTCCCGGCATGTTTATATCAAGAATGATCAAGTCGATTGTATCCTTTTTTTTCAAATAGAGTTCAATTGCCTGTTCACCGCTCAAAACAGTGAAGAGCCGATAGCCGGATCTTTGAAGTGCCTGGAATATAAAATTTAATATGGAAAACTCATCATCAATAATAAGTATGCTCTCCCTGCCCGAGGTCAGTTTAAAAGATTTTTCCATAACATTATCAATGGCATCTGTATCGCTCTTTTCAAGAGCAGGCAGATAGATGGAAAAAGTAGTTCCTGATCCAATTGTACTATTGCATGTGATATACCCCCCATGTTTTTTAATAATGCCGTAAACCGAAGCTAAACCCAATCCTGTACCCTTGCCTGTCTCTTTTGTTGTAAAAAAAGGTTCAAATATATGTTTTAAGGTTTCCTTATCAATACCATGACCATTGTCGATTATATCAACCTGGATATATTTTCCTGGTAAAACAAGCAGTTGATTCTGAATTATCTTTTTTTTAAAAAATTTATTGGAAGTTTTAATGGTTATAATTCCGCCCAGGGGCATAGAGTCAGAAGCATTGGTTCCAAGGTTTAAAAAGACCTGTTCAATCTGTACAGCATCTCCAGTCACAAACCACAGATCAGGATCAAGGTCAAGCTCGATCTCAGTCATCTTGGGAAGAGTCCTTGCAAGCAGGCTCTTTGCATTCAGGATTTCATTATTAATATGCAGTATTTTCTTTTCTGTTTCTGCCTTTCGGCTGAAGAAAAGGAGTTTTTTAATTAAATGCCCTGCATGTTCAACAGATTGATCAATGGCAGACAGATTAAAGTAATCAGGATCATTGGTATCCCTTTCAAGGAGCATAATTTCTGTAAACCCGGAAATAGCCTGGAGAATATTGTTAAAGTCATGGGCAATTCCACCGGCAAGGGTGCCGATTGCTTCCATTTTCTGTGCCTGTCTTAATTGTTCTTCAAGTCTGATTTTTTCCTTTTCAGTCTCTTTTCTTTTAGTTATATCAGCTGCTATAACTCTGTATTCAAATATATCTTTCTTTCTGTCTACAATGGCTTCAATTGAAATACTCACCCATAAACTGTAATATTGTTTATGCCTGACTTTTATTTCATAATCCTTTATTAGATTATTATCCTTTAACAGGCTGTACAGATCATCAAGTATATTCTGGTACTCTTTCCTATCATAAAAAAGGTCTGATATCATTTTACCTATCATCTCCTCTTTTGAATAGTTAAGAAGGTTTTCCGCGGTTTTATTACATTTTACAACCCGTCCTTTTTTATCAATGGTTAAATATGCATTGGGTGCATTTTCATATAAGTCCCTGTAAAGTTTTTCCCTTTCCATGAGCTCGTAAGATATATGCCTGAGCTGTTTTTCTTTTCTCCATAAAAGCTCACGGCCCCTTTTGCCTTTAAGTTCGCTTAAATATTTCAAGGATGCAGACTCAACAAGATCAATTAAAACATCAAGTCTGTTACAGATCTCTTTTTCATATTTAAAGGCAGTACCGTTAAATTGTAATATTGTTTCATTACCGGTATTTATTACAAGAATACCATATGAGGGAAGATAGATAAAAATACAATTTTTAGCACGGAAATGTTTGACAATCTTTAAATCAATTTTTATTTTTTCATTGGATTTCTCAATATCAATGCCATTGTATACATAAAAGGGCAGTTCCATGTATTCATCATCTCTATCATAGATATCTTTAGAAATCTCGGGTACAACAATTACGCTTATGCCCTTTCTATAGTATTCTGAACAGGTCCTCAGAACATAGGCAATGATTCCATCATTATCAATTTTATTCTGATCTTTATCATACTTATAAAAGTAGACAGGGGAGAGCTTTTTTAAACAAACTATATATTTACCAAAATATTTTAATAAGAAACCTCTTATACCTTTTCCATAGAGTTTATCCATAACTCCCCTGTCCCATTGTTCAGTGGGAAGAAATGCAAAGCCTGTATAATCGGTTCCTTTTAAGATACCAGTTTGTTCTGCTTCAAAAAGCTCAAGGGAAATTTTCAGGATTTTTGTCAATGGATTGTTATGATTTACAAATCCGGTTTCATTTTTCTTAATTATCTTGTTATCATTAAACATAAATTACCAATGACTGTTTGATAAAATAGTATCAGCCAAGCAGTCTTGACCGCCGTGAACTCCTTGGAGAAACAGTGCGCCCTATTATCCAGCCAAGAAAAATCACCCCTGCTCCGGATAGAAACCATTTGATCATACCTATTTTAAGGATTGATCTGTTTTTAAGTTCAAGGGAATCAATTTTTTCTATACACTCTTTATTAACTGCCTTAAGTTTTTCATTTTCTTTGCTTATTAAAACGACATTATTTGATTGTTCAAGAAGATCATTGTATTTTTTATTAACAGTCACATATTTGTTTTTATAATCATTGAGCTGAGTGGTAATCTGATTTAAAACATCAGTTGTTTTATTCTTTTCCAGAGTTAATCTTGAAAGTTTTTCATCAAGGTTCCCTTTAAGCTTAGTAATTTGCTCCTTTAACTGGTTATTTCTGATGTTAAGTTTTTCAATCTTTCTATTGAGTATTCTGATTATTACAGGATCCGGTGTTTTAAAAGTTAAATATTGGGTCTTAACCCAGCCTGTTATGCCATTTTTAAGCTTTACTTCTGAGAAGCTGTCTTTTTCCCTGAGGATTTCAACCCGTTCATTGCTCTCTATGGTTTTAAACACCTTTGATGTACGGGACGGTCCTTCTCTGACAGTGAGAATTAAAACATCCGAGACATAGGCAATTTTGTTTTTTTCAGCATAAAGTATGGTTGAAAAGGTTAATATATAAAGCGTAACAATTAAAAATGAAATAAATCTGTTCATCTTTCTATCATCCCTGTTCCTGTTCAATATTCTGCAATTCACATTATAATGTTTTCAATATCAGTAAACTTTTAATTAATCAACAGTTTAAACCTTTAAAGGATAAAACCCTTGCAATAAATCAGGACAAAGTGTAACTAATTACCAGGCTGAACATTGACAGGTATAAATATTGAAAAAATAATAAAGAATTTTATAGTGGAGCAGGACAATGAGCCTTCATCACAATCATAATCATGAACATAGTCATGATCATAATGACAAATCCAAAAAACTTTCGTTAAACGAAAAATTACCTTCCCTTTTAAACCACTGGATAGATCATAATGTAAGCCATAAAGCCAGCTATCTTTCATGGGCAGAAAAAGCTGAAAATGAAAATCTGGAAACTTTAGTTTCATGCCTTAAAGAGGTGGCCGGGCTTTCAGATAAAATAAATATAAAGCTTAAAAAAGCACTGGATTCCCTAACCCGGGATTAATACCTGTTTTATTTTTTCCATTGCCCAGTCGATCTCTTCTCTGGTTATTACAAGGGGAGGAGCAAATCTGATAACATGATCATGGGTCTCCTTGCAAAGGATTCCAAGCTCCATGAGTTTTTCACAGAAGGGCCTTGCGCCACCAAGTTCATGTTTCAACTCAACCCCGATAAGAAGCCCTTTGCCCCTGATCTCTGAAACATGGGGGCTTTTTAAATTATTTAGTTCTTTTTTAAAATAGCTGCCAAGTACCCTTGAGTTTTCAATCATATTCTCTTCCACTAAAACCTTGATGGCTTCCCGTGCAACAGCACAGGCAAGTGGGTTACCGCCAAATGTACTGCCATGCTCACCAGGCATGAAAACACCAAGGACTTCCTTGTTGGAAAGAACTGCTGAAACAGGATAACAGCCTCCTGAAAGGGCTTTTCCAATTAAAGTCACATCAGCTTCGATATTTTCATGTTCCTCTGCAAGGATTTTACCTGTTCTTCCAAGGCCTGTCTGTATCTCATCCAGAATCAGACATATATTATTTTCCGTACATATTTTTCTTACCTGTTTTAAATATCCTTCAGGGGGAACAATCACACCTGCTTCACCCTGAATAGGTTCAACCATAAATGCAACTGTATTTTTACAGATTGCCTTTTCAAGTGCCCCTGCATCACCAAATGGAATGGGTAAAAAACCAGGTGTAAACGGACCAAATCCATCCTTATACTGCTGTTCAGTGCTGAATCCAACTATGGTCAGGGTGCGGCCGTGAAAATTATTCTCACAGACAATTATTTCAGCTTTGTCCTTTTCAACACCTTTTACTTTATAACCCCATTTCCTGACGGCTTTTATCACGGTTTCAACTGCTTCTGCACCACTGTTCATAGGCAGTACTGAATGGGACCTTGTAAGTTCACAGATCTCTTTATAAAAAAAAGCTAGCTGTTCATTTCTAAATGCCCTGGAAGTAATGCATAGTTTTTCTGCCTGTTCTTTTAGTTTTTTAACAATTCGTTTATGGCAGTGCCCTTGATTCACAGCAGAATATGATGAAAGGCAGTCTAAATATTTATTGCCTTCAACATCCCATACCCAGACACCTTCTCCCCTGGTCAGAACAACATCAAGCGGCTTATAATTCTTTGCTCCGTATCTGTTTTCAATCTCTATAAATTCTTCAGTTTTCATAAATATCTCCGATTTAAATATTTTTCAGCTGATTCTTTTTTTTGAAAAAAGTTGTGAAACAAGTATTCCGGTTAAAATCAATACACAACCCATAAAACCCCGGCCTGAAATCATTTCGCCCAGAAGCACCCAGCCTGCAAGTGCTGCAAAAACAGATTCAAAGCTCATTATTATGGAGGCATGGGCAGGATGACTTTTTTTCTGACCGTAAATCTGTAAAGAGTATGCAATTGCAGAAGAGAATACACCACCATAAAATATCGGGATTGCAGCATCAATTATTCCTTTCATATTAACATCTTCCACAATAAAAGCAATAATAAGGCTTAAACCAGAACAGATAATGCTTTGAATAAAGGATAGTGTTATGGCTTTATATCTGTTCGCAAAATTTGCAATTACCAGAACATGGCCTGCAAAACAAAACGAACAGATTAAAATCAGTAAATCTCCGAAACTTATGGTAAACTTTGCAGTGACACTGAGCAGATACATGCCCAATGCTGCAAGAAGCGCTCCTGCCCAGGTACTAATTGTTGTTTGATGCAGTTTAAAAATATAACCGATTATTGGAACAATAACAACATATAGACCTGTTATAAAACCGGCTTTGCCGGCTGTTGTATAAACCAGGCCTGCCTGCTGGAAAGAAATGCCGGCAAATAAAAACAAACTTGATACGATACCAAATTTTATCAGCCCTGCTCTATCTTTTTTTTTAAAATTATTATCTTGCTTCCTTTGATCCTGTTTTTGAAACAGCAAAAAAGGCAAAAGGGTCAGGCTTGCAAGGAAAAACCGCAATCCATTAAAGGTAAAAGGTCCGACATGTTCCATTCCGGATCTTTGTGCTGCAAATGCAATACCCCAGATAAAAGCAACAAGTAATAAAATTAAATCTGATTTTAAAGTTTCAACTTTCATGGTATTAATCTTTTAATAATAATTATCAAGAAAAGAGTTGTTGTATATTTACCTTGTATATAAGTCAAGAAGATAATTAAAACCATGGAAAATAACCTTATAAATAACAGTTTAGATCCTGAATTAACAGCAGGTCAGAAACTAATGGTTGGATTTGAGGGCACTAAGCTTAATTCTGATTTAAAATATTTAATTTCTGAACTTAAAATAGGCGGGATCGTACTTTTTTCACAAAATATCCAATCACCGGGTCAGTTAAAAACACTTTTAAAGGATATAATTGAGTATGCTGAATTAAAAAAGCTTCCAAAGCTATTTATCGCCATTGACCAGGAAGGTGGTGAGGTTGCAAGACTAAAAAAGCCGTTTGCCATATTTAAGGGAAACCCTTTTATCAGAAGCATACAAGATGCCCATTCCCATGCTGAAATGCAGTCAGTTCAGTTAAAAGATCTTAATATTAATATGAATTTTGCCCCTGTCCTGGATGTTGTTCCTGAAAATTTTAAAAGCGTTATGGCAAAAAGAGCTCTGCCCGGTTCTGCTGAACAGGTTGCTCAATTAGGCTGCCATATTATAAATAAAATGCAGGAATGCAATATAATGGCAGTTGCAAAACATTTTCCCGGCATAGGAAGGACTGATATTGATTCTCATTTTGAACTTCCCATTGTTAAAAGGGATATTAAAGAACTTTTTTCCGAAGAGCTTATACCCTTTAAAAAAGCTGTCAGAGCAGGAGTTTCAGGCATCATGCTCTCCCATATTTTATATCCTGAAATTGATGATAAATGGCAGGCAAGTTTATCTGTTAAAATAGCAAAGCAACTTTTAAGGAATAATTTAAATTATAAGGGCCTCATCATTACAGATGATCTGGATATGAAGGCGGTTCAACACGACATTAAAACCTCGGCTGAACAGATCATGAAAGCAGGCATTGATATAGTATTGATTTGCCATAAGGGGCCTGCTATTGAAGATATGTTCAAAGAATTTAAAACTTTGATTAAAAAGGATAGAGAGTATGAATACTTAAGCAATGAGAGCTTTAAAAGAATACTTTATATGAAACATAGATTTCTTGACCAGCAAAAGTTCCGGCACCTTTAATTTTTTATACCTGTTGAACCTGCCTTGTTCCTTGAAAAAACATCATCATCAAATCTTGAAAAATTTTTTTCCTTTACCATACTGTAACCCCGTGCTGCTATCATGGCAGCATTATCACCGCACAGAGATTTGGGCGGAACAAAAACATTAATACTGTATTTTGCAGCTTCCCTGGATAATTTTTCATAAAAAGTATGATTTGCTGCGACTCCGCCTGTTATGGCTATATCTGAACACCTGGTTTTCAAACATGCTTTAATGAGTTTATGGATTAACACATCAATAACTGCTTCTTGAAAACCTGCTGCAATATCAGGTTTTAATGATTGCAATTTTTCTTTATTGCTGTTTATGTATCTTAAGACAGATGATTTTATACCGCTGAAACTGAAATCAAAACTATCTTTTTCAAGGTATGTACGTGGGAAGGATATCTTTGAAGGATCACCTTTTTCTGCAAGTTTTTCAATTGCGCTGCCGCCGGGATAACCAAGACCAATCATCTTTGATACTTTATCAAAAGCTTCTCCAACAGCATCATCCCGGGTTTGACCCATGAGTTCAAAATTATCAGGAGAGTTAATATAATATATATTTGTGTGCCCTCCTGATGCCACAAGTGATATAAATGGGAAATCAGGAGTATTGTCATTTAAATAAATGGAATTGATGTGTCCTTCCAGATGATTTACACCGACAAATTTGATGTTCAGGGCATATGCCAGAGCCTTGGCAAAGGAGAAACCAATAAGAAGAGCTCCAATCAAGCCAGGACCTCTTGTAACAGCCACTGCATCAATCTGATCCAGGCTGAGCCCGGCATCCAGAAGCGTTTTATCAACCACTGGAACAATTGCTTCAATATGCATTCTGGAGGCTATTTCAGGAACCACACCGCCATATTTATGGTGGGTTTCTGTCTGTGAAGCAATAACAGAAGCAAGTATGGTTTTACCATCTTTAACAAGGGCAGCAGCAGTTTCATCACAGGATGATTCGATACCAAGTACAATCATTGATTAAGTATTAAACCCATTGTGTCTGTTTTTCCGAACCGGTTCTGTGGACAACATCACCAATAAAGAATGCTTTTTCATTCATTACAGCAAGCCTGTCCAGAACATCTTCAACAGAGTTTGAAGGAACAACAAGGATCATACCAATGCCATTGTTAAAAGTTCTGTTCATTTCAGCATCAGATATGGAACCAAGTTTTTTCAGTAAATCAAAAACAGGTAATACATCCCAGGAGCCCTTTTTTATGACGGCTTTGCACGCATCTGGAATAGATCGTATAATATTTTCCTCAATCCCACCTCCTGTAATATGGGCCATGCCATGTATTGGCAGATTCCTTAAAAGACTCAGAATGGCAGGCACATATATTTTAGTAGGCTTCAGCAATTCCTGGCCAAGGGTGGTTCCAAGCTCATCTATTTTAGTATTGACATCATAGCCGCATTTTTCAAAGAAAACCTTTCGTACAAGGGAGAAACCATTGCTATGGATACCACTTGAGGCAAGTCCAATGAGTTTATGACCATTTTTAATATTTGAACCATCAATCATCTTATCATTGGAAACAAGACCGACACAGAATCCTGACAGATCATATTCTCCTTCCTGGTACATTCCTGGCATTTCTGCAGTTTCACCACCGATGAGTGCGCAATCTGCCTGAATACACCCCTGGGCAATACCATGAATAATGGATTCTGCCGTTTTATTATTTAGGTTACCCATGGCAAGATAATCCAGGAAAAAAAGAGGATTAGCTCCCTGGACAATAATATCATTGACACACATTGCAACAAGATCGATCCCAATGGTGTCATGTTTGTCCATTTTAAAGGCAATTTTAAGTTTTGTTCCGACACCATCTGTGGAACTGACCAATACAGGATTTGTAATATTGGATAAATTTGGGGAAAAAAGGCCTCCAAACCCTCCTATCCCACCTATAACACCTGATTGCGGGGTCTTTTTTACAATTGTTTTAATTTTCTCAACAAGTTTGTTTGCCTTATCAATATCAACTCCTGAATCTGCATATGTAATACCATCTGTAGAATCACCCATATTTTTACCTTTTTAAGTTATTTTTTAAAGATATCTTAATATACAATAATTAAATATTTTTTTAAAGTCATAAGCTTTTTGACTTCATGTTTATTATAATGTATTTATATTTAAAAAAATTATGAAAAGACCCGGAGTAAAAAAATGAAGGAAATCAATATTGGTGTTCTAGGCTGCGGCATTATTGGTACAGGTGTTGCTAAACTATTAATTGAAGATAAAAATCTGCTCCAGAAACGCACTGGCATCAAGTTAAATTTAAAACATATCTCAGATCTTGATCTGGAAAAAGAGCGTAATGTAGAATTTGAGCAGGGAGTTTTGATCAAAGATTCTGAAAAAATTATAAATCACCCTGAAATTGATATTATAGTAGAACTTATTGGCGGATTAACCATTGCAAAGGAGTTTATAACAAAGGCACTTAATAACAAAAAGCATGTTGTAACTGCAAATAAAGCACTCTTGTCAACACATGGCAATAAATTGGTTGAAATTGCTGAGAAAAACGGTGTCAGCCTGGGCTTTGAAGCAACCACGGCCGGATGTATACCAATAATTAAAACATTAAAGGAATCACATACAGGAAACCGTATCAAATCAATATATGCCATATTAAACGGGACTTGTAACTATATTTTAACCAAGATTTCAAGACATGGATTCTCCTTTGGCCAGGCCCTTAAAAATGCACAGAATAAGGGCTTTGCCGAAGCCGATCCAACCCTTGACATAGAAGGTTTTGATACTGCCCATAAACTTGCAATTATTAATGCCCTTGCCCATGGGATGGACTTTAATCTGAAAGATATCCACGTTGAAGGCATCAGCAGAATAACACCCATGGATATCAGGTTTGCAAGGGAATTCGGTTTTGACATTAAACTTCTTGCCATAAGTAAATTTAATGATGAATATATTGAGGCCAGAGTGCATCCCACCATGATTCCATTTTCAAATCCTCTGTCCAACGTGGAAGGATCCATGAATGCCATTGTAATTGACGGGCATTCTACTGGCCAGACCATGCTGTACGGGCATGGCGCAGGTATGATGCCCACGGCCAGTGCTGTAATTAATGACATTGCCGATATTGCAAGGAGTTATGCAGCAGGATCTGAAAAATGCATGCCTATCATGGGATTTCCCGGGGACAATATTAAAAAATCAACCATTTTATCCATGAATAACCTTAAAACACGCTACTATTTAAGGTGTATGGCCAAGGATCATCCAGGTGTTCTTTCCAAAGTTTCAGGTATTCTGGGGCATGAAGAAATAAGTATAGAATCTGTTCACCAGAAAGGCACCGATTCAAATGGTACAGTCCCGGTTGTTATGGTAACTCATCTTGCAAAGGAGGAAAATATACTCCGTGCTCTGAATAAAATCTCAAAGCTTGAGTCAATTCCTGAAGAACCTTATATAATACGTATTGAAGACAATAACGAAAGAGAATAAACAATGAATATATTTTGTGCTGACCTTGAAGGGGTTTTTTTACCTGAAGTCTGGATTGAAGTTGCTGAAAAAGTTGGTATTGAGGAGTTAAAGCTTACAACCAGAGATATTTCCGATTATGATGTTTTAATGAAAAAAAGACTTGCTATTTTAAGGGAAAACAATCTTAAAATTGAAGATATTACAGAGGTAATTTCCGGAATTGATCCACTTGAGGGTGCAGTTCAGACCCTTGACTGGATAAGAGAGCGTACCCAGATTATAATCCTGTCTGACACATTTGAAGAGTTTGCAATGCCCATGATGAAAAAGCTTAATTATCCTGCATTGCTGTGTCACAATCTGTCCATTGATAAAAATGGAAATATAAATGATTATAATATAAGAATAAAGAACCAGAAAAAACAGGCAGTAAAAGCTTTTAAAAAGATGAACTATCAGGTTACTGCATTTGGAGATTCCTACAATGATACCCAGATGATCCTTGAGGCTGATAATGGCTTTCTTTTTAATCCTCCGGAATCTGTTATTAATGATTTTCCTTCTATTCCTGTTACAAAAAATTATAAGGAACTTAAAACAATGATAAACTCTTTTTTATAAATATGAAAATTGATATTGAAAAATTTAAAGATCTTAAAGTCCTTGTGATAGGAGATTTGATGATTGATGAATATGTCTGGGGAGATGTTCATCGGATTTCACCTGAAGCTCCTGTCCCGATAGTTTCTGTGGACAACACAAGTTTTACGCTTGGCGGAGCAGGAAATGTTGTAAATAATATTGTTTCCATGGGCGGTAAAGTTTCTGTCGCAGGTACTGTCGGATCAGGCTTTACAGGAAAAATGCTCATTGATAAATTAAAACATTTCAATGTTGATATTAAAGGTCTTATTGAGGACCCTGAAAGACCAACAACAAGGAAAACCCGTATTATTGCATCAAACCAGCAGATACTCAGGATAGATAATGAAACAACTCGTGAAATCAGGCATCATACTTTTGATTCCTTAAAAAAAGTGTTAATGGAAAAAATACCTGGTATGAATTTGATTATTGTATCTGACTATGCCAAGGGCTTGATTACTGAAAAACTAATGAAGTTGATTATTGACAGAGCTTCTTATCATAATATATTAACCATTGCAGACCCAAAGGGCCTTGATTTTATAAAATATAAAAATGCCTCTATTCTCACTCCAAACCGGAAGGAAGCCGCCCTTGCATCAAACATTGAAATTAAGTGCAGTGATGACCTTATTAAAGCCGGCCGAAAAATTGCTGATCAACTCAATCTAGACAGGCTTGTTATCACATGCGGTAAAGATGGCATGGTTCTGTTTAAAAAAGATAAAAATGTTGTTAACATAAAATCCAAAGCAAGGCAGGTATTTGATGTGTCAGGTGCAGGGGACACTGTTATTGCAATTCTGGGACTTGCAATGGCTTCTGGTCATGGCTTTCACCAAAGTGCTTCCATTGCCAATGCAGCCGCAGGAATTGTGGTTGGAAAGGTTGGAACCGCTGCAATTACACCTGAAGAGTTAAAAGGCGCTATTGATATTACATAACTTTAAGGAATCCGGGACAAATAAAATATTGAATAATTCTTGACAAATACATAAATAATATATATATTTTCTTTTTGTTGATGCGGGGTGGAGCAGTCTGGTAGCTCGTCGGGCTCATAACCCGAAGGTCGTTGGTTCAAATCCTTCCCCCGCTACCAAATTAACAACAAGGGGTTCAGTGTTTAACACACTGCCCCTTTTTTTGACCTGCCATTCATATTAGAAGATTTGAATTATTAAAAATAGTCCTTAAGTCCATGGGTTATCCAGTCAGTAAGTTCAATCTGAAAAAAATCTTTAAGTTCTGAAGATTGAATTTGACCATTTATCAGGATATCCTGTTTGAATTTTTGAACAAATTCAGGGTCTGATGTTGCAAGGTTGATTTCATTGTTTTTATGAAAGCTTAAATCATCAAAGTTGGCTGTGCCAAAACAGACCCAGTCATCAAAAGAAGCGGCTTTAATATGTGACACACCAGGATATATAAAGATTCTAACACCATATTTCAAAAGTGTGTTGGCAACCCTTTTGTTAATGCCTGAAAAGGTTTTTGCATCAAATATTCCAGGGATTGTAACACGGACATCAACACCACGATTCCTTGCAGCACATAGTTCATATAAAAAAGCTTCATTCCATATATATGGATTTTCAACAAAAATATGATTTTTTGCACGCCTTGCAGCTTCAATCTGAGCATTATAAATATCATGCCTGTATGAAGTTGTTCTTAAGATATGAAAATTTTTAGCTCCATTATCTTTATTCTTTTTTTTATAATGAAATTTATTGCTGAAAAAACTTACTAAATCGCCACAAAAGCTGTATTTATACCAGGAGTGGTTAAATACTTTCTGAAATTTTTCAGTAAGATCTCCTGTTACCTCAAACATGGAATCCCGCCATTCATACCGGTACTCATTTCCTATGTTCATACCGCCAAAAAAGACTTTTTTCCCATCAATAATGATCATTTTTGTATGATCAGAAGCAAGCCAGATATTCCTGCTCCTTCTGATCCTGACATCGGAATTGTCAGTTAAATATGAAAAGATATCAGGACTTACCCCTTTGGACTTGCCTTGTTTTTCGTCGGAAATCTCCCATGCAACAACACTACCCAACATGTCTGATATCACTTTAACACTAATTTTCTTAGATTTTTTTTTAAGAAGGTCAGCAAAGAAAAGTCCATATTGATCATTATCAAAAATATATGTTGATATATTAATATATTTTTCTGCTTTTTGAATATTCTGTTCAAGTACAGGAAAAAAGCTCTCTCCGGATAATAAAATCCTGACATTTCCCTTAACAGGCCCGCCGGTTTTTCCATCAAGCCATTTATTGAATTGCTGTTTATTGAAATATTCTCTTTTGTCTGAAACAGGAGGGATTTTAGAGCTTAAAAACGGATAACAGAAGAAATCCAGATGCATTCTCCAGAGTGTTTCCGTGGTAAATATTTTAATGCGTGATAATAATGAGCCAGCAGCTGAAAAAGGGTTTGAAACAATTCCGATTGTATGATCCTTTGCAAGGGATGCAATATCATACCTTATGGTTCTTTGCCCGAGGGAACAGCCGGACAGACTGAATAGTATCATAATTAATATTATAAAGCGTCTCATAATTTAAATTTTATACCACAAAACTGCCTGATTTTAAAAGCCATATTCAATATTTGTATATGATTTGGATTGAACAAAAAAAATTATAACAAGGTTGGTTATTCAACAGGTATAATATAAAGGACGTTTGCTTTATTTAAAATTATTGTAGTGTTTTCACTTCCGGTCACCGATGCTTTATAAATTTTCAGAAAGGTTGATCCGTTTTTTTCAATATAATCTGAAAGCCTGTCATATCCAACTGTATTTATAACTCCGGTTAAAAGACCACCATTGACAAGCTTTACTTTTACCCTGGTCTCTTTGGTAGGATAATTCGGCATTGGTTTTCTCCCATCTGTTTTGTAATCTTTTATAACATACGAATTTTACGAATGATTCTGTTAAGAATACCACAGGATCATCATGAAAACAAGATCTTAATCAAAACTCTATTCAAAGATAGAATAAAGTTTTGGATCAAAGGCTTCCCTTATGCCTTCGCCGGCAAACGTGACAGTCATTAAAGTTATAACAAGTGCAGCTACCACTGAAACAGATATCCACCATGCATCCATGTTATGCCAGCCCTGGGATAATAATTCACCAAAGGATGGAGTTGGCACCTGCAGGCCGAAGCCAAGATAATCAAGTGAAGTCAGGGCAACAATACCGCCGGAAATTGCAAATGGTGCATAGGTTACAATAACAGAGATAGTATTAGGAATTATATGGTTAAATATTATCCTTGAATGGGATGCACCAAGGGAACGTATGGCAAGGACATATTCACGTTCTTTTTCTTTATAGGTAAGGGTTCTCATCACCCAGGTGATTTGAATCCATTGGAAAAATGCCATTATTAAAAGTAAAATCATAAAACCCGGCACCACAATGGAAGAGATAATAATTATTACATATAAAAAAGGGATATTACTCCATATTTCAATTATCCTCTGGAAAATCAGGTCAAATTTCCCTCCAAAATATCCCATTGTACATCCAATACTGATGCCAATGGAATAATTTAAAAAAAGAAGAAGAATTGAGAAGATAATTGCAATTCTGAAACCATAAACAAGCCTTGCAAGTACGTCCCGTCCAACATTGTCAGTTCCAAGAAAATGCCTTTCTTTAAAGGATGGTGCAAATGGCGGAAACCTGTCAACCTTTAAATCATTTTCAAAGGCATTATAGGGCACAACAGGCATTATAACAAAATTATTATCATGTTCATTTTTAAATTTTTTTTTAAGATCCCTGTAATTTGTTTCATATTCGTAATTGAGGCCAAAGGTTTTTCCTGGGATCATATCCTGGTATGTTGGGAAATATAAGGTTTTATTGTAGTAGACAATAAGAGCTCTGGAGTTTATAAAAAGTTCTGCAAAGAATGAGATACCTATCATTAATAAAATTGCAATAAAAGAGTAGTATCCTCTTTTTATGGATTTAAAACGTTGAATTTTTTTTTTAAATTCATACCCCATAAAAAATTCCATAAAAAGATCTCCCTGAAAATTATTTAAACCTCACCCTGGGATCAACAATTGCCACACAGATATCAGATAGAATATTACCCAGCATAAAAAGAAGGGATGATATAACAAGGATACCCATGACAACCGGGTAATCCCGGTCAACAACAGATTCATAACCAAGAAGCCCCATGCCGTTAATATTAAAAACTTTCTCAATGAGAAAAGAACCCATTAACAGTATTGATATATTATTACCAAAACTTGTTGCAATTGGAATAAGGCTGTTTTGAAGTGCATGGGAAAAAACTGCTTTTTTAAAGGACAATCCCTTTGCAATGGCTGTCCTGACATAATCACTTGAAAGATTATCCATGAGAGTATTTTTCATCAGAAGTGTCATTATGGTAAAGGAGCCGATAATATATGAGAAAAGTGGTAAAACAGTATGCCGGATAATATCAACTGTTTTTTCATAAAAACTCATCTCAAAAAAAAGATCAGATGTAAAACCGCCCAGTGGGAAAATGCTTGATTTTGAGGCAAAAAACACAAGCATAATTACACCTGCAACCCATCCGGGAATGGCATACCCTGAAAAAATTATTATGGAACTTATATTATCAAAGGTGGATTTATGCCGGATTGCCTTGGCAATGCCAAGAGGAATACATATACCATAAATCAATATTAAGCTTAATACTCCAAAATAAAGTGAGATGGGTATTCTTTCCATAATCATGGAAAGAACCGGATCATAATATCTGGTGGATCTTCCAAGATCACCCTTTAAAACTTTAAAAAGCCATTCCACGTAACTTGTAAGAATTGGTTTGTCAAAACCATAATACTGTTTAAGCATTTTTATCTGATCTTCTGACAACGGCTGATCACCAAAGCTTTGTATAGACCCTTTGGCCTGCATCTGCCTTGCATTGGAAATGGCTCTTTCAACCGGTCCCCCTGGTACAAATCTGGTAATGGTGAAAACCATAATTGTAATACCGATAAATGTCGGGATAATAAGAAGAATACGTCTTATAAAATATGCTGCCATTAAATTAAATCATATATGGATAATAATGCCTGTGCAATATTGCCGGAGTCAGGGCCTCCTGCCTGGGCCATATCAGGCCGCCCTCCCCCGCCGCCGCCTACAAAAGAAGCAGCTCTTTTTACAATATCCCCTGCTTTATATTGATTTAAAAGATCATCTGTAACAACACAGATCAATAAAGCTTTTCCTTTTGATTCAGCACCCAGAAGAATAACACCAGATTTAATCTTTGTTTTGAATTTATCTGCAAGTTCCCGCAATTGGGGTGGATTTTCAATTTCAACTTTTTTGGAAATAACCTTAATACCATTTATGGTTTTAATCTCTTTCTCAATATTGTCCACAAATCTTGAAGCAAGTTTGGCTTTTAAACCCTGTATCTCTTTTTGTAATTGTTTCTTTTCATCTATTATGGAATTGATCTTTGCAGGAATGTTTTCTTTTAAATCCTTCAGGGCAGCACCAGCCTGTTTTAAAAGCATTGAATCCAGGACCATTTCACTTACTGCACTTTCACCGGTGACAGCCTCAATACGTCTCACGCCAGAGGCAATGCTTTCCTGGGATAATATTTTAAAAAGGCCGATATTACCGGTTTTCTCTGTGTGTGTTCCACCGCACAGCTCTTTACTGAAGTCTCCAATTGTTACCACCCTTACAACATCACCATACTTTTCTTCAAAAAGAGCAGTTGCACCGGATTTCACAGCTTCGTCCATATCCATTAGAGTTGTATTGACAATATGGTTTTCACGTATTTTTTGGTTTACAAGTTTAACAACCTGTTCAATTTCATTATCGCTTATTCCAGAAAAATGTGTAAAATCAAACCTTAATTTATCTGAAGTAACCAGAGAACCAGACTGTTTTACATGATCTCCCAAAACTGTTCTCAATGCATAGTGAAGAATATGGGTCACAGTATGATTATTTTCAGTGCTTTTTCTTTTGGATTCATGGACCTCTAAACTGACTGCTTCATTGACTGAAACCACGCCCTGCTCAACTTTTCCTCCATGTATTGATATACCCGATGGATCAGAAAAAGTGAAATCGATTCTGATTTTACATTTGTCATTATATATAAAGCCGCAATCTCCTGCCTGCCCGCCGGATTCTGCATAAAACGGTGTGGCAGCAGTGATAATCTCGATATTATCTCCTTTTACAGCTGAATTTTTTCTTTCACCTTTTTTTACAATTAATAAAATATCTGATTTGTCTTTAAGTTTTGTATACCCTGAAAATTTTGTTTTTATGCCTTTTTTTGTAAGGCTTTTATAGGCATCCATTGTGCCTTGAAATTTAGTCCTGGTTTTTGATCTTTTTTTCTGTTCATCCATGGCCTGGCTGAAACCTTCAATATCAAGCTTAAAATCCATATCTTTCACTACATCCTGGATGATATCAACCGGGAAGCCAAAGGTGTCATAAAGTTTAAAAATCAAATCACCCGGAATAATATTTTTTTTCTCTTTTTTAAGTTTCTCTATTGAATCGTCAAGAAGCTTAATTCCATTGTCAAGGGTTTCAAGAAACTGATTTTCTTCATTTCCAACAACATTAAAAATAAAAGAAGATGACTCTTTTAATTCAGGATAAGCATCTTGCATGATATCAAATACTATTTCAATTGTGTTGTGTAAAAAAGGTTTTTTCAAGCCAAGGTTTCTGCCATATCTTATGGCTCTTCTTATGATTCTTCTAAGTACATAACCTCTGCCCTCGTTGGATGGCAGTACACCATCGGCGATTAAAAATGCTGCGGCCCTTGAATGATCTGCAATGACTTTCATGGCAACTTCTGTGCTTCTGGATTCATATGTTTCTTTGCCGCAGAGCTGTTCAACTCTTTCCATTATGGGGATAAAAAGATCGGTTTCATAATTGGTTTTAGCATCCTGCAGAACAGATACTATTCTTTCCAGGCCAAGTCCTGTATCAATTGATGGTTTTGGCAATGGTTTCATGTTCCCTGTTTCATCTTTTTCAAACTGCATGAAGACAAGGTTCCAGAGTTCAAGATACCTGTCGCATTCACATCCCACTGCACAGTCATCTCTGTCACAGCCATACTCCCTGCCACGGTCAATATGAATTTCACTGCATGGGCCGCAAGGGCCTGTATCACCCATTGACCAGAAATTTTCTTCTTCCCCAAGTCTCACAATTCTCTCTTCCGGGACACCTACCTTATCCCTCCACAGCTCATAGGCTTCGTCATCATCAAGGTATACTGAGACCCAGAGTTTGGAAGAATCAAGTCCGTAGCCGTTTGTTAAAAGATCCCAGGCAAACTCAACAGCCTTTTCTTTAAAGTATTCACCAAAGGAAAAATTACCAAGCATTTCAAAAAAAGTATGATGCCTTGCAGTATAGCCTACATTTTCAAGGTCATTATGTTTGCCGCCTGCACGGACACATTTCTGGGAAGTTACCGCCCTTGAATAGTCTCTTTTTTCATCTCCGGTAAATATCCGTTTAAACTGCACCATGCCGGCATTTGTAAAGAGTAATGTCGGATCATTATCAGGCACGAGGGATGCACTTCTAACATTTTTGTGATTATGTTTTCTAAAGTATTCAATGAAAATTTTCCGGGCTTCATTCCCTGTCATGGATCACTCCTAAAATTTGATAACTTTTAATAACTTATTTATTTACTGCTTTTCCTTTCCTGTTTTTTTGCCAGGCAGGTTGTCTTCATTTACAGATGCTGGGATACCTAATTTTTCACGTACTTTTTTCTGAATTTCCATGAAAAGATCAGGATTATCATCAAAGAAAATTTTAACATTCTCTCTTCCCTGGCCAATTCGTTCAGAATTGTATGAATACCAGGAGCCGCTTTTATCAATAACATCAAGATTAACACCCATGTCTAAAAGATCACCTGTCTTTGATATTCCTTCACCATACATGAGATCAAATTCAATGCTTTTAAAGGGAGGAGCAAGTTTGTTTTTTACAACTTTTACTTTTGTTCTGTTACCAATAATATCCTGCCCTTCTTTTATGGCCTGTGCTTTTCTGATTTCTATTCTGATTGTTGCATAAAATTTAAGAGCATTTCCGCCTGTTGTTGTTTCAGGATTACCGTATACCACACCTATTTTCATTCTGATCTGATTGATAAATATCAGGGTAGTGTTTGTCTTGCCAAGTGACCCTGTAAGTTTTCTTAATGCCTGGGACATCAATCTTGCCTGTAGACCCATATGGGAATCACCCATATCCCCTTCGATTTCCGATCTTGGTACAAGGGCAGCAACAGAATCAACAACCAGTATATCGACTGCACCGCTTCTAACAAGCATGTCAACAATTTCAAGGGCCTGTTCTCCAGTATCTGGCTGGGAAACCAGAAGTTCGTCAGTATCCACACCAAGTTTTTTGGCATAGGCAACATCAAGGGCATGTTCAGCATCTATAAAAGCTGCAATTCCTCCCTTTTTCTGGGCTTCTGCAACTGCGTGAAGTGCAAGGGTTGTTTTACCGGAAGATTCAGGTCCATAGATCTCAATGACTCTGCCTCTTGGAAAACCGCCTATACCAAGTGCTTTATCCAAAGCAAGAGAGCCTGAGCTTATCACCGGGACTGCCTGTATCTCCCTTGCACCAAGTTTCATTATCGATCCTTTGCCAAATTGCCTGTCTATCTGGGTCATTGCTGATTTTATGGCATTTTCTTTTTCCTGGGATATATCCATGTATTTTCTCCTAAATAAAAATATTAAAGATAATAAGAATTCTTAAAACAAGGGAGCTTAAAAGTCCTGCAACCAGGTCATCTAAAACTATTCCCGGCCCGCCCTTAAAATTTTTTTCAAAATAATTAACAGGAAACGGTTTCATAATATCAAATAATCTGAAAATGATAAATCCAAGCACAATGGTATAGACAGATAGATAAATACCGGTCATGGTGACAACATATCCTGCAATTTCATCAATAACAATGCAGCCTGGATCTTTTGTTTTTAAAATTTTTTCTGCAAGATCAGCAAATAAGATTGATAAAATTATCAGTATAACCACATATAAAGTCATATTCAAAGGGTTTAAGAATTTGAAAAAAAGGACAAATAAAATACCTGCAAGTGTACCAAATGTGCCAGGGGCAAAGGGTATTTTTCCTAAACCTGCTCCTGTTGCTATGAAAATGATCACTTTATTTTTAAATGCCATAGCCTAAATTTTTATAATTTCAATGAATTTATGTCAAGATTTACTTGGTTATATACTTTTTTTAACGGAATTTTATATTTTTCTGCAGCCTGTTGCATCTCTTCATATTCAGGCTGAATTGAAAAAGTGTTGTCATAATTTGTAATCTTTTTAGCTTTCATTTTACCAAATTTTGTATTAACTGTTATTATTCTTCGTTCAAGTTTTATGCGGTTTGCCTTATAGTACCTGATCCCAAGGGTTGAGCTTTCATTAAAAATAAGATCGATCATTTTTTCAAGATCAATTTTTCTGCATAGCACTTCAAGTCGTATACCAGGCCGGTTTTTTTTCATTTGAACCGGGATATGGCATACATCCAGTGCGCCAATAGCAAACAATTTCTTGAAAAGATGCCCTGAAAATTCCTGGGACATGTCATCGGTTGTGGTCTCTATTACAAAAATTATTTCATTTTGAGCCTGGTTAAATTCACCTGTTATGATACGAAGCAGATTTGGTATTTCAGAATCAGGATTATTTTTCCCTGCACCATAACCTACGTGATTGATGGTCATTCCAGGTATTTTGCCAAAACTGGAAGTAAGTGTGGTTATTATGGCAGCTCCGGTTGGAGTTACAAGTTCGCCAGATGCTGCTTCCCGGCCTTTGACCGGTACTTTCTTTAATATTTCAAGGGTTGCAGGAGAAGGAACAGGTAAAGTTCCATGGCTGCACCTTGTAAATCCTGAGCCAAGGGTGATTTCTGATGCATGGATTTCATTAATTCCAAGGTACTCAATACAGAGAAATGAGCCGATAATATCAACAATGGCATCAACTGACCCGACTTCATGAAAATGAATATTTTCAATTTTTTCCGAGTGAATTCTGGCTTCTGCCACTGCAATTTTTTTAAATGCAGCAAGGCTTAATTTTTTTACCCTGTCTGAAAAAGGAGAATCTGATATAATTTTCTTTATATCACTGAAATTTCGGGTTAATGGATCATTAGGTGATTTAACAAAAATATTTTTCCCTGTGATCCCGTTTTTTTTTATATTTTCAGATATTATTTTAACATGGGGCAGATTAATAGATTTCATCCGGGACTCTATCCATTGAACAGGAACACCCAGATCCACTAGTGCACCAAGGGTCATATCACCGCTTATACCGGAAAAAATATCAAAATATGCAATCATTTACCGGCCTGAAATATAGATTTTAATGATTTCAAGTAATAACCTGCCAGAATGGACCATATCATCAAGTTTTATCCATTCGTTGACAGTATGAACATCTTTCATGCCTGTTCCAATAACACCAGGCATGATGCCTTTTCCGAACAGGATATTGGCATCAGCGCCTCCGCCTATGTTTTTGGTCATCATGGTTCTGCCAAGGTTGGAAGAGGCCTTTTGAGCAAGTTTTACAACGAGACTGTCTTTTGGGATATCAGTGGCAGGGAAATCTTCTTCAATATGGAAGCTGATATCCGGCGTGAAATCTTCCAGGGCAAATTCGCCGGCAGCATTTATAAAAGATTTTTTAATCAAACTTGTTACATCCAGGAGTTTATTCTTATCATGGCTTCTTACCTCGCCTTGAAGAACAATAAAATCCGGAACAATATTGGTTGCAGTGCCGCCTTTTATGGTTCCAAAATTACATGTGGTTTCATGGTCAATGCGCCCTATTTTTAAATCAGCTATGGCCTTTGCAGCAATGGATAGAGCATTGACGCCCTTTTCTGGTTCGCCTCCTGCATGGGCTGATTTGCCAGAGACCTTAATGATCAGTTTATTGGCTGCCGGAGCATTGGTTGCAATACCTTCAGTATCAGTTGAATCAAGAATATACCCGAATTTTGAATCAATAAGTGACATATCTAAATGTTTTGCACCCAGGAGCCCGATTTCTTCACATGTTGTAAATATAATCTCCAGAGGAGGGTGTTTAAGCTTGTTTTCAAAAATTACTTTTAAAACTTCAATAATAATTGCCAGGGCAGATTTATCATCTGCGCCAAGTATTGTTGTTCCGTCACTTTTAAAAATACCATCTTTAAAGACAGGTTTAACATTTATGCCAGGATTTACAGTATCCATATGACCGCTGAGGAACATAGGGTCAGCATCAACATTGCCTTTGAATTTTACAATTAAATTGCCTGTATCAGAGCCAGTTGAATCTGCAGAATTATCAAAACAGACATTGCCTCCCAGTCTGGAAAGAGTTTCTGCAAGATTAAGGGCAATTTTTTTTTCATGTTTTGAAATTGAATCTATTCTAACGAGTTGTGAAAATTTATTTTTTAACCTGTCTGTATTGATCATAAAGGCTCCATTACAAGAAGAAATTTAGTTTTATGATATATACTATATCCGTGTTTAAATTTCTATAATTTAATCTTCTGTAAATTGTGAGTTATGACTTTTATGCCCTTGAAAAAAAATTTAGGTATAAAAAATTTTAGAATAGTAAAAAAATATTATTGAGTCAGGTATTCTATCAGTTTTGACATTGAAGCAGATTCGTTATTGCGGGGTAATTCCCGCCGTATTTTAATGGCTTCTTCATACTCTTTTTTACTGAGGAGCAGCTCTTCCTTCCTTGTTCCTGATCGATCTATATTAATTGCAGGCCATATTCTGTTTTCTGCACATTCCTGGCTCAGAACAAGATCCATATTTCCAGTGCCTTTAAACTCCTGATAAATGATATCATCCATTCTGCTGCCTGTATCAACAAGTATTGTTGCAATAATTGTAAGGGATCCGCCGTTTTCAAGTTTTCTTGCAGCACCAAAAATCTTTCTGGGAAATTCCATGGCATTAGCGCCAAGTCCGCCTGTCAAAGTTTTACCATTACTATTGGTCTCTTTATTAAAGGCCCTTGTCATCCTTGTTAAAGAGTCAATAAAAACTATTGCATCATTGCCTGTTTCAACACAATTAATTGCTGAATGCAGAGCAAGACGTGTCATCCTCATATGTTGATCAATCTGTTGGTCTGCTGAAGAAAACAGTACATGGGCACCTTTGACTCCACGCTGAAAATCAGTCACCTCTTCAGGCCTTTCATCCACTAACAGTATAAATACAATGGATTCTGGATGGTTACTGACTATAGAATTTGCCATATCTTTCAGTATTGTAGTTTTTCCGGATTTCGGAGGGGCTATAATAAGGCCACGCTGTCCTTTTCCAATTGGTGAAATAATATCAAGGGCTCTGCCTGTGATATCATCTGCATTCCTTGCAAGGGTATATCGTTCAAAAGGATTAATACTGGTCTGTTCCTGGAGCAGTTTAATATTGGAATAGTTCTTTAATGATAAATTATTTATTTTAGAAATCTTACAAAGGGCAAGGTTTTTTTTCCCAGGAATTTTTTTATCTGCAAGTCCTTCAATAAAGCAGCCCTCTCTTAAGCCAAGTTTATTGATCATTCCAGTGGATACGTAAGTATTATCAATATCGGTTTTGAAATTATTTTCAATGGATCTTAAGAAACCAAATCCGTTATTCATTACTTCAAGATGCCCGGTAACAGTTTTCACATCATACTCCTTAAAAAATCATTGTTTCAAAATCATATTAATTTAAATGTAATCTCTCTTTTATTTTTTTTCCATGTAAAACCGGCATGTAAAACCAGTCTGGAAAGAAACATTGAATCCGGCACAAACTGCACCTTAAGTTTTAGACAGCATATTTTTTTTTTAAAATAATAAATAATGGAAATCCAGTATAATAAGAAGGATTACTGCTTTTCAGAACTATATAATTCAACTAAATCTTGTTTTATCAATTCTTTATATCCTGTTTATGATATTATTTCAAGTACCTGGTAACTTAAACAGCAATTCCCGGTCAAAGTCAAAAATTATTTTTAAGATTAACAAAGGAATAAGTGAGGCCTGGATA
>Ga0256846_1000098_pt1 | contig 37270 bp, 34 predicted proteins | sample TevniametaG_FD_189098 | JGI IMG/M metagenome (GOLD analysis project Ga0256846, IMG submission 189098) | Tube worm associated microbial communities from hydrothermal vent at the East Pacific Rise, Pacific Ocean - Tevnia | ecosystem: Host-associated > Annelida > Integument > Unclassified ...
CGCCTGGATCAGTGCCGCGATGACTATCGCGGAACAACTTGGAATGGTGGACGCCTATTACGGTAGCTCAGTCTATATGCCTCTGGCCGAAGGCGCTGAGTTCATCGTTAGCGCAACCATGTCAGGTCTGATTGCGCGGCCAAGCAATGCCCGGGCAGAACAAGCAGTGACTGAATGGAGGTACCGATGATTGACTATACAGTCGAACTCCCGTCACCGGAGGCGCATCTCTATCAGGTCAGCATCCATATCCCGGATCCTGAACCGCACGGTGTAACCTTTTCTCTGCCGGCTTGGATCCGTGGCAGCTACATGATCCGGGATTTCTCACGACATATCATTATTATCGACGCTGAGGACAGCACGGGTCCGCTTGCGATAAAAAAACTGGACAAGCAGACATGGCGATGCGAGCCGGCCAGTGGCGATCTGACAATCCGTTATCAGGTCTACGCTTGGGATCTGTCAGTGCGAGGTGCTCACATGGATACCACGCATGCCTACTTCAATGGTGCTGCCCTGTTCCTGGCTGTGCACGGTAAGCAGCAAGAGCCACTGACTCTCACCATCAACCGGCCAGCAGGAGAGCGCTATGAATCATGGCGGGTCGCCGCGGCAATGCGATCGCAGGGTGCCGATGAGCAGGGGTTTGGCTGCTATCTATTGCAGAATTACGAAGAGCTGATCGATCAGCCTGTTGAGATCGGTGTGCACGACGCTTTTGATTTTGCAGTGGCCGGCAAGCCGCATCGCTTTGTCGTGGCGGGCAGACACAGCGCAGACCTGAACCGTCTGAAGAGCGACCTGACCCGAATCTGCAGCCAGCAAGTTGCGTTGTTTGGCGAACTCCCCCTCAACGACTATCTCTTCCTGCTTAGCGTGGTCGGAGAGGGCTATGGCGGGCTTGAGCACCAAAACTCCACTAGCCTGTTGGCCAGCCGCAAGGATCTGCCAGGGCGATACGAAACGGAACCGAGCAAGAACTATCGGCGTTTGCTGGGGCTCTGCAGCCATGAATACTTTCATCTGTGGAATGTTAAACGCATCACCCCTGCGGTGTTCCTCGAGAACGACACGAGCGCGGAAGTCCACACGCGACAGATGTGGGTGTTTGAAGGCATCACCTCCTACTATGATGATCTGATGCTGCTGAAAAGCGGCTGCATTAAGCGTAAAGACTATTTTGAACTGCTGGCCGAAACTGTCACTCGGGTGATGCGCGGCCGCGGGCGTCTGAAACAGACTCTGGAAGAGTCGAGCTTCGATGCCTGGACCAAATTCTACAAACAAGACGAGAATGCCCCGAACGCGATTGTCAGCTACTACGCCAAGGGTGCCCTGTTCGCACTGCTGCTTGATCTACGGATGCGACTAGAAAGTGATGGCGCCAGCTCTCTTGACCACGTCATGCAGGTGATGTGGCACCGCTACGGCAAGCCGGGTATCGGGGTGCCCGAGAGGGGATTCGAGCAAGTGGCGATGGAGGTGACAGGGCTGGATCTAGCGCCGCTGTTTGAGCTTGGCCTGCGCACTACCCAAGAACTGCCCCTGCAGGAGTCGCTGGCGGCGTTTGGTGTACAGATGCGCCTACGTCCCGCCTCCGGCCCGGAGGACAACGGTGGCGTAGTGACTGATGAGCAAGTGGCAGATGCAAAGCCGCGTTCGGTACTGGGTGCCCGCATCAAAGGGCAGGATGCCGGCGAGCAGGTTGTGCAAGTGTATGAGGGTGGTGCAGCGATGGCCGCGGGGATCGCCGCCGGTGACTTGATCGTGGCGGTTGATGGGCTGCGGGTCCGGCAGGGGGAGATCGAAAAACGCATCGCCGTCCTGCCGCCAGGTGAGGCGGTGCCGGTGCATGCCTTTCGACGAGATGAGCTGATGCAATTTGAGCTTGTGCCGCAAGTGGCGCCAGCCGATACCTGCGAATTCTATCTGCCAGAGGCGATCCCGCCAGCACAGCAGGCGCGGCGCGACGCCTGGTTAAGGAGCCTCTGAATGTATCTGGACGAGCAGAATTGTGCGGCCAAATTTTTCGATGCAAGGCAGAAATCGCAGGTAATAGTCGGACTATTGCCGAGACTTTTAACGCAGCAGCGGGAAATTTGGGCCATAAGGCTGCCGTTCATGATTCGTTCAGAGGCTCCTTAAGTGGTGATGCCGACTAGGATCAGACTGCTACAATTGCTGGCCGACGGGCGCTTTCACTCCGGTGAATCGCTGGCCGTAGCGCTGGGGGTCAGCCGGGCTGCTATCTGGAAGCAAGTCCGCCAGCTGCGTGATGCGTTCGGCCAGGATGTTCATGCAGTGCGCGGCAGGGGCTATCGACTCGCCCGACCGCTGGACCTGCTCGATAGCGAACGGATCAGTGCACAGTTCAGCGACGAAACCGGGGCGCAGATCAGCGTAATCCATCTCCATCAGAGCCTGGATTCCACCAACAGCTGGTTGATGGAACAGGCCCGCAAGGGGGCAGCGAATGGTACCGTCTGTCTGGCCGAGCAGCAGTCGGCCGGGCGCGGTCGGCATGGTCGCCGCTGGATCTCACCCTACGGTAGCAACGTCTATCTCTCGCTGCTGTGGCGCTTTGAGCTGGCGCCGATGCGTCTCAGCGGACTGAGCCTGGCCGCCGGTATCGCTGTGCTGCGCACGCTGCGCGAGTTTGGAGCTGTCGAGGCAGGTCTAAAGTGGCCCAACGACATCCTCTGGCAGCAGAAAAAGCTCGCTGGTCTGCTGCTCGAGGTGTCGGGGGAGTCAGAAGGGCCCGCCCAAGTGGTGCTCGGGGTGGGATTGAATACCCATATGGACGAGCAGGGGGCGGTCATCGATCAGCCCTGGACCGATCTCCGTTCAATCGCCGGCGTCAGGCCCCACACCCGCAATGAGTTGGTCGCGAGCCTGATCGAGAACCTGGTCAGGGTGGCGAATCTTTATGCAAGCGAGGGGCTGCAGCCGTTCATGCAGGAGTGGCACGATGCTGATCTGATGCTGGGCAGACAGGTTGTTGTCCGCAATGCGCGGGGCGCGATCCAGGGCCAGCACCGGGGAATCGATGAAAATGGTGCGCTACTGCTGGCGGTGGAGGGAGATATCCGCAGCTTTCATGCTGGCGAAGTCAGTCTCCGTTCTGAGGGATCCTGAAGCGTGGAGTTGCTCGTCGATATTGGAAACACCTCGTTTCGCTGGAGTACAGTGGCGGGCCTGGCGGACGGCTCGGTCAGCAGTCAACAGCACCTGGGTGAGCTCACACCACTGCTCGATGCCCAATGGCGGCAGCTGGCAGCGCCTGCAGCAGTTTGGGTAAGCTGTGTCGCAGGTGAGGCGGTGCGGTGTGAGCTGCGTGACTGGTGCACAAAGCACTGGGGACTGAAGCCCGATTTCCTGCGCGCCCAGGCAGCCCAGGGCGGGGTGAAGAGTGGCTATCGACAGCCGGAAACCCTGGGGGTCGACCGTTTTCTTGCATTGCAAGCTGCAAAGTCGCTTTCTGTGACCCCCGTCATTGTCGTAGACTGTGGCACGGCAACCACGATCGATGCTCTGGGTCGGGATGGTACACATCATGGCGGGTTGATCCTGCCGGGGCTGGAGATGGCAGTCCAGGCCCTGATCCGAGGCACCGACATTCCGCCGCCGTCTTCACTCGAGGTCGATGGCTTGTTCGGGGCTGATAGCGGTTCCGGAATTGCTGCTGGTGCGCTGTTTTCGACAGTTGCCCTGATAGAGCGGGCATACGCTGAACTGGAGGCCCGCAGCGGTGAGACGCCGCGCTGCCTACTGACCGGCGGGGGCGCGCTACGAGTAAGAGAGTGGATTAGGATAGCAACGCGGTATGAACCGCATCTTGTGTTGATGGGAATAGTAATCGCAACAGATCGGAGCAGCCGATGACAAGGTGGCTGTTTTTTATACTGCTTCTGGCCAATATTGGTGCGCTGATCTGGGGCTATCCACGCATGGTCAGCGACCCGGCCCCCGAGCGCGGGGCAGCCGCGCTGGGTAATCTAAAGCTGCTCAGTGAGCTACAGGAGGTTACTGAGCCGGAAACAGGTCGGCCCGCCGAGTCCCTTGACCCGCCGGCAGAACTGCTGCCGGAGAGTGAGCCTTCTGAACTGGCAGCGGTAGACAAAGATGAAGAGGTGGAGGAGGCGCAGCCACCAGTTGTGACGGTAGAGTCGGAACCGCTGGCTGAGGAGGCTGCGCCTTCGCCTGTCGCTGAGCAGCAGGTCCCTGTTGCCCCAGAGACGCCTACACTGGCGGCGCCCGCGCCTGAGCAGAAAACGCCAAAGACCCCACCGGCTCCACCGCCGCCCGCCCGTGTCTGCATGAGCGTCGGTCCACTGGATCTGCAATCAGAGGCGGAAAAGCTGCGTCTGCAGCTACTGGCGAAGGGCGTGAAGGCCACGCATAGGTCAGAATCCGTGCAGGAACAGGCGGGCTTCTGGGTGCTGATCCCGCCGCAGAAAAGTCGTGAAAAGGCGGCCGAGCTGGTCGAACGCCTCAAGCTGGCGGGCATTACGGACCTGTGGCGCTTCACTAGCGGAGAACTGGCCCATGCCATCTCACTGGGGCTCTTCCGCTCCATGGATCGTGCGGTAATCAGACGCAAGGCAGTGGTGGCAAAAGGCTTTGCAGCTGAGGTTCGGCCGCGTTTCCGTGAGAAGAGCCGACACTGGCTCGACTTCTCCTTCCAAGGCGAGCCGCCTCTGCCTGCAGAGGCATGGGCAGCTCTGCTGCAGGAGTATGAGGACGCCAAGCAGGGCCCACGCCCTTGCGACAAACAGGCCGGGTAGGTGTGGAGTCATGGGAGCGGATCGTATATCATTTCCCGTTCCCTCGGCCCAGCTGGTCGTAATGAATGATTCCCGGAGTGATTAAATGGCTCGCGTCACAGTAGAAGATTGTCTGGATTACGTGGATAACCGTTTCGATTTGGTGCTGGTGGCGACCAAGCGGGCTCGCCAGCTGGAGCATGGGGTGGAACCGTTGTTGCCCTGGGAGAACGACAAACCGACCGTGATGGCGCTGCGCGAGATCGCCGACGGTCTGATCGCCGGCCAGGATTTGGAGCAGCCAGAGGATGAAGCGATGGTGGTGGACGCGACCATCTCCGCACTAGACGCCTCCTTGCTGGGGCAGTAATCCTCTGCTCAAGCGAGTTCATGGTGATTTCGCCCTGATTGGGCGGAGATGGGTCTTGCCTTGAACGGCCCTGTCAGCACAGAATCGTCACATCACTGTGACGGAGTGCTGCATGAGCAACCCCCTTGGACCCACCAAACCACTGACCCCATCCGATCAGGAGGTTCCCCGCTTCCTGATCAGTGACCTCTGCGTCTACCTGGAAAACTATCTCAAGCAGGCGCAGATCCGCGAAGTCTACCGGGCCTATCTGTTTGGCGCTGAAGCCCACTCCGGGCAGCATCGCAAGACCGGCGAACCCTACATCTACCACCCTGTCGCTGTGGCGCGAATCCTTGCCGAGATGCGCATGGATCATAAGTGCCTGATGGCGGCGATCCTGCACGATGTGATCGAGGATACCGATACCGCTCGGGAGCAACTCGTCGAGACCTTCGATGAGGAGATCGCATCGCTGGTCGATGGCGTCTCGAAGCTCTCGAAGATCGACTTCCAGTCCCAGGTGGAGGCGCAGGCGGCGAGCCTGCGCAAGATGCTGCTGGCGATGACCCAGGATATCCGGGTGATCATGATCAAGCTGGCGGACCGGCTGCACAATATGCGCACCCTGGGGGTGATGCGTCCCGGCAAGGCCCGCCGTATCGCCCGCGAGACCCTCGATATCTATGCGCCGATTGCCAACCGGCTCGGCATCAATAGTGTCCGTCTGGAGCTGCAAGAGCTGGGTTTTCACGCCCACTGGCCGATGCGCTACCGGGCCTTGACGCAGGCGGTGGCGGAGGCCCGTGGCCACCACAAGGAGCTGGTATCGAATGTGGAGGTGGCGTTGCGTAGCCGGCTGGAGCAGGATGAACTGGGGGGGCGGGTCAGCGGCCGGGAGAAGCATCTCTACAGTATCTACCGCAAGATGGCGCAGAAGAAGCTGAGCTTCCACGAGGTGGTAGATGTGTTTGCCTTCCGCATCATCGTCGACAAGGTGGATACCTGCTACCGGGTGCTCGGCGCGGTGCACAATCTCTACAAGCCGATGCCGGGGCGCTTCAAGGACTATATCGCCATCCCCAAAGCGAACGGTTATCAGTCGCTGCATACGGTGCTGTTTGGCCCCCAGGGCATCCCGATCGAGATCCAGATTCGCACCGAGGAGATGGAGCGTCTGGCCGAGTCAGGCATTGCCGCCCACTGGAAATACAAGAGCGATGACGGTGGCGGCCACTGGGCCCAGTCGCGTGCATCCGACTGGCTCACCAACCTGCTGGAGATGCAGCAGGGGGTGGGTGACTCGGTGGAGTTTCTCGAGCACGTCAAGGTCGATCTGTTTCCCGATGAGGTCTATGTGTTCACTCCGCGTGGTCGCATCATGGTGTTGCCGCAGGGGGCAACGGTGGTGGATTTTGCCTACGCGCTGCACACTGACCTGGGTAATACTTGCGTGGCGGCGCGTATCGACCGTCGTCTGGTGCCGTTGCGCAGTCATCTGCGCAACGGGCAGACGGTGGAGATCATCAACTCCGAAGGGGCCAGCCCGAGCCCCGCCTGGCTCAACTTTGTGGTGACCAGTAAGGCACGCATCAACATTCGCGCCTTCCTGCGCAATCTGCAGGGGCAGGAGGCGGTGGAGCTGGGGCGGCGTCTGCTGGAGCGGGAGCTGCAGAGCTTCTCGCTGAATCTCTATGAGCTGGAGCAGAAGCACATCGACGCGCTGCTGGAGGAGTACCGGCTCGACGATCTGGATGAATTACTGGCGGAGGTGGCGTTGGGCAACCGGATGCCGGTGCTGATCGCGCGGCGTCTGGTGGGGGATGATGTGCCGGCCGATGGGACTCCGGAGAAGACCGAGAAGTCGGCTGGCCCGCTAGCGATCAAGGGCACCGAAGGGATGGTGGTGAAGTATGCTAAGTGTTGCCGGCCGATTCCGGGGGATGCGATCGTTGGTGTGTTCAATCCCGGTAAGGGCATCGTGGTGCATCGCCAGGGTTGCCCCAATCTGGGTGAGTATGCCAAGCATGGCCACAAATGGATCGACGCCGAGTGGGAGCCTGAGGTGGACGGTGACTTCTCCACCGAGATCCGGGTTGAGGCAGGCAACCGGCGTGGTGTGCTAGCGACGGTGGCCGCGACCATCTCAGAGGAGGGCTCGAACATTGAGAATGTGCTTTCCGAGGAGCGCGATGGCCTCTCCACGACCCTGACCTTTGTCATCACCGTGCGTAACCGCCGCCATCTGGCGCGGATCATGCGGCGGGTCAAGACACTCTCTTCGGTGCTGAAGATCAACCGGCAGAATATCTGAGATCTGGGGAGCTTCAGCAAGTCTCCTGTTATGCGGGGCCTGGATAGTTAAGCTGAAACTGGTTGCAGGGGGGCGGCTTGCTGTAGAGATAGCCCTGCACATCGTTGCAGCCGACGCCGCCGATAAGCAATAGGCCGACTTTGCTTTTTTCCCGACCGGCACGGGCCAGGGCATGTTTCAACCGGTCATTGAAGAGAAAACGGTTGGGAAGGTTGGTCAATGAGTCGTAGTGGGCCAGTTTTTCAAATGCCTCGGTGCGCTCTGCAACCTTCAGTTCGAGTAGGTCCCGCTCAAATTCGAGTGCCGTGTTCTGTTCTTCCAGCCGTTGCCTCTGCCGTTCGATGACCTGTCTCTGCTCCTCCGCCTGTTTGGCGTGTTTCGCCAGGTCGGTTGAGAGATCAGCCAGCTCTTGGCGGCTGTTGTTCATGTCATGGATAGTCTCAACCAGCAGCCGGGATTTGACCTGCGAGAGATTGGCGAGACAGCGCATGCACAGGGTCTTCTCCACCAGGTTTTTATTGATATCCTGAACGTCGGTGACATGCTGTGAAGCAACCTGAACAATGTTCTCTGTCATCGATCTGGGCCGTTTTCGATCAGGTCGATGCCGCAGGGCAGGGCCTATCATTAGCCACGTCCAGGTTCAACGGTGCGCAGGCTCCAGAGAGTTTTCTAAGGTCGAATTACTAGCGCCGACTGCTGTGCTAGAGTCTCCGTCCAGCCATTCTATCTATTGAGGATCACTCTATGAGCCGTGAGATCATCCGCACCGATCAGGCACCGCAAGCCATTGGTACATACTCCCAGGCCGTCAAGTGCGGTACCACTGTCTATCTGTCGGGTCAGATCCCGCTGCTGCCTGAAACCATGGAAATGGTGGAGGGAGAGATCGAGCAGCAGATCCGTCGCGTCTTCGATAATCTGCAGGCGGTAGCCCGTGCCGCGGGTGGCAGCCTGGCGGATGTGGTCAAACTGAATGTCTTTCTCACTGATCTCGGTAACTTCCCGGTGGTTAATCAGGTGATGACCGAATATTTTAGCGAACCCTATCCGGCACGGGCGGCGATCGGCGTGGCGGGACTGCCGAAGGATGCGGGGGTTGAGATGGATGCGGTGATGGAGCTGCAGGGTTGATCCTCAGCCTGCAGATCTGAGCGGGATAGGGATGCGTGATAAATATCTATGGGGCCCGCATTCTGACGGGGCCATATCTGTCTGCCATACAGGAGATTGCAGCATGAGATTGATAGGTCGGTCTTTTCTATTAGGCGCTGTTGCCGCGCTCGTTCTGAGCCTGGCCCTACCGTCGGCAGCCTTTGCCGGCAAGCGATATGTGTTCAGTGGTGGCCCCGCCGGTGGCACCTTTCAGGTGGTGGCGAATGCGGTGCAGGTCTATGGGCCGGTGAAGAAGAACTCGGCCTACAAGGTCAAGGCCCAGTCTTCGGCCGGTTCGGTAGAGAACCTGCGCAAGGTCAATAAGGGGCGCGCCCACTTTGGCGTGGTCTATTCGGGGCATGTCTATCTCGGGCGAGAAGGACGCCTGAAAAATGACAAGAAAAAATATGAGGATGTCCTAGCGGTCTCTTACCTCTATGGCGCCCCGGCTCAGCTGGTGGTGCGCAAGGGTTCCGGGATCAAGAGCGTAAAGGATCTGGTGGGCAAGAAGGTGGGGGTGGGTAATGCCGGCTCGGGCGCCTTTGCCAACTGCGAACTCTTCTTCTCCCACATGGATGTTTGGGACAAGATCAAGCGCAACGCCATGGGCTACAATGATGCGGCTCAGGCATTTGGCAATAAGCAGTTGGATGCCTTCTGGCTGTTCACCGCCTTCCCCAGTGGCGCGGTAATCATGGCGGCACAGACCAATGATATCGATCTGATTGATCTGCAGGCCGATGCCAACGTGAGCGGTTTCTTCAAGCGTTACCCCTACTTCTCCGAGCTGTCGGTACCCGCCGGCACCTATCGGGGTGTGGACCACGAGGCCCCGTCGTTTCAGGATTCAGCGCTGTGGGTGGCCAACGCCAAGGTGCCCGATGATGTGGTCTATGACATGTTGTCAAAGATCTATACCGATGAGGGCCTAGCCCACATGCGCAGCCAGAAGAAGACCTTCAAGGAGATGAGTATCAAGACCGGCGTCAACGGTATTGTGACGCCCATGCACCCCGGTGCGATCCGCTTCTGGAAAGAGAAGGGATTGCTCTGAGCTGCCGATAACAATAAAAGGACGGACTCAATCGGGTCCGTCCTTTTTGTTTGGGCAACAGTTAGCAGGAGAGGCGCATGTTCGAGAAGCTGCATCACATTGAGCAGAAGGTGTTTGATCTGCTGGCAGTGGCCTTGGTCCTTTTCTACGCCTATTCAGCTGTTCTTGAACCCGCCGCCACCCAATTCCATCGCGGCATCTATATTGTTATCACCTATGTATTGGTGTTCCTGCTCTACCGCTCGAAAACGCCGGTTGGCCGGGCAGTTGATTATCTGCTGATCCTGCTCTCCATCGTCACCATCGGTTACTGGATCTACAACTTCGAGGTGATTAACTACCGGGCGGGGGCGGAGACCGAGCTGGATCAAGTCATCGCCATGGTGGGCGTGTTGCTGGGGGTGGAGCTGGCGCGTCGAGTGGTGGGCAACATCTTTGTCGTGATTGGTGCCATCATGCTGCTCTACGGGATCTATGGCGATTACATGCCAGAGTTGATCTCCCACGCCGGTGACACCTTTCCCGACCTCTGTACCTCGATCTTCTACAAGAGCGACGGCGTGTTCGGCATCATGGCCAACGTGCTGGCCACCTACATCCTGTTGTTTGTGGTGTTCGGTGCGTTTCTGGAGACGAGCGGTGCGCAACGATTCTTTATCGATTTTCCCCTGGCCGCTGTGGGCCACAAGCTGGGTGGCCCGGCCAAGGTCTCGGTGATCGCCAGCGGCCTGTTTGGCTCGATCTCCGGCAGCGCCATCGCCAACACCGTCTCCACCGGGGCGTTTACGATTCCGATGATGAAGAAGGCGGGTTTTAAACCCCATGTGGCAGGGGGCATAGAGCCAGCGGCCTCCATCGGCGGTATGTTCATGCCGCCGGTGATGGGCGCCGGCGGCTTCATCATGGCGGAGATGACGGGTCTGCCCTATTCGCAGATCATGCTGGTGGCGCTGTTTCCCGCCTTCATGTACTTCTTCAGCGTCTTCGTGATGGTTCACTATGAGGCGAAGAAGTACAACATCGTCGGCGAACGTTCGAAGGAGAGTGCCGGGGAAATCCTGAAGAAGGGGTGGTTCTACACCCTACCTCTGGTGGTGATCAGCATTCTGATGCTGATGGGTTATTCGCCGGGCTATTCGGCAATCCTCGGCATCCTTACCTCGATCATCACCAGCTGGTTTCGCAAGGAGACCCGCATCGGCCCCAGGCGCTTCATCGTGGCGGCGCGTAACGGTGCGGAGAATAGCCTCAAGATCGGTGCCACGGTGGGGGTGATTGGCATCATCATCGGCGTACTGACCTACTCGGGCCTGGTGCTGACCTTTGCCGATATCGTCATCGAACTGGCAGATGGACGACTGTTTCTCACCATCCTGCTGATCGCGCTGGCCTCCCTGGTGCTCGGCATGGGGGTGCCGGTGACCGCCGCCTACCTGATCACCGCAGTGGTGGCGGTGCCGGCCCTGACTCACTTGGGGGTCAATGAGCTTGCCGCCCACATGATCGTCTACTGGCTCTCCCAGGACTCCAACATCACACCGCCAGTCTGTATCGCCGCCTTCGCCGGCGCCACCATCGCCAAGGCGAACATGTGGAAGACGGCGTTCACCGCCTTCAAATTCGCCAAGTTTCTCTATCTGGCGCCGTTCCTGTTTGGCTATGTGCCAGAGTTCTCCCTGAACGGCACACCGAGGGATATCGCCATCGTCTTTGTGCTGATCCTGTTCGGCACCTACGCTTACGCCTGGTTGCTCAGCGGTATATGGCTGCAATGGTTCAAAAAGGCGGATGTTTGATGGGGGGATCCTGCTGGGGCGTTGTACTCACGGTTTACACAGGAGCCTCTGAATAAGTCTGGGCTGTAAGGCTGCCGTTCATAATTCGTTCAGAGGCTCCCAATGCAACATAATCGGCTAGGATTAGTGGCAGGAATCGGATTCTATTCAATGGGTTCGGGGAGGGGACGGGATCCTGATGGACGATACTTTTCGCAGGCTGGTTGAGATCAACGTCATGGGGCGGGTGATGGCGGCCTGCAGCGCCCGGGGTATCAGCGATCCTGGTTTGTTGGCGCAATATAACTCCACCGTGCTGCAGGCGATCCAGGCAAGCATGAGTGATGTGTGCACACCGGCTGAGTTTGATGAGATTCTAAAGCGCCAGATGGAGTGGCTGGAGCAAGAGTTCGACTCCAGCCTGCAGCAGCTTACAGCTCCTCCCCGGCAGCCGGAGGCGGAAGCTGACACTGAGGAGCCTCCAGAATCAGAACCGGAGCCAGAGTCTGCCCCCAAAGCACGTCCGAGGCGCGCGCCCTCCGGTTATGTGCCCGAGGGCAAGTCGATGCCAGAGCGCCTCGCCGAGCAACGTGAGCTGGTGGAGGAACTGCTGAAGAATGACTGCGTCAACCTGGGCTTGGTCACCTGCAAGCAGGCGGAGCAGATGAGCCGTGGCATGGTGGGGCGTGAGCCGAAGAAGGCAGAGGCCGATATCGTGGTCGAGCTGCGCGCCACCCTGCATACCCAGATCCGCAAGTTTCTACGCAAGCACAAGGGTGGTCCCTGGAATAATCCCAAGGCCCAAGAGGTGTTGCGGATCGAGATTGCCTCCACCGGCTCGCTCCGCTCTCTGGTGCAGATGGCCCGATCCATCCTGAGTGAACGCGATGAGTGGCTGATGGCGAACCGGGGCAAGCTCAGCAGTCTGTTGTTTGGCGGCAAAGTGCGGGCGAAGTGAGCTTTGCGATGGTAGCCTCCTGGCATCATCCAATCGATAAATAAGAGGGATCAGATGGCCAAGCAGTACGATTCAATTTCAGACAAGCATGCGGCATTCATCATCCGGCAGCAGATCTTTTTTGTCGCCACTGCAGCCGCCGAAGGGCGGATCAACCTCTCCCCCAAAGGGATGGATAGCCTGCGTATCAGCGCTCCCAATCAGGTGGTCTGGCTCAACCTGACAGGTAGTGGTAATGAAACCGCCGCGCACCTGTTGGAAAATCCTCGCATGACTCTCATGTTCTGCGCCTTCGAGGGCGAGCCGAAGATCCTGCGCCTCTATGGGCAGGCCCGGGTCTATCATCAGGGGAGTGATGGCTGGGATCAGCACATCGGCCGTTTCCCCAGCCTGCCGGGCGCGCGCCAGATCGTGGTGATGGATGTGGACCTGGTGCAGACCTCCTGTGGCTTTGCTGTGCCGCTCTATGACTTTATCGGGCAGCGGAATGAGCTCAAAAGTTGGGCGGAGAAGAAGGGCGAGGAGGGGGTCCGCGACTACTGGCGGGAGCGCAATGTACTCAGCATCGATGGCAAACCCACCGGTATTATCGGTGGTGGCTGATTGGACGGCCAAAGCGCCCCTTTGGTTGTGAAGTGATACAGACAAAAAGCAGCCCCAGAGCGTTGGGGCTGCTTTTTTTGCAGGGGAGTCAGTTGATCAGGCTTTCTGCTTGCGGCGACGGCTGGCACCAAGACCGATCAGGCCAGCAGCCAACAGACCCAAAGAGGCAGGCTCAGGCACGTCGGCCTTGGTCTCCAGGATCAGCTGACGCGTGTAATGGCTGCTGCTGTAACCAAATGCATACCCCTTTGATTTGTAGCGGCCACCTACGGCCCAGAGGTCGTTGGCAGCGTTCAGTGAGCTGAGGGCATTGCCATTCAGGGCTACATTGAGGTTGATGTGATCCTGCTTGTAGAAGATTGTGGTGGCGCCGTATTTGGTGCCGGTTCCCAGATCCTTATAGATTGAGGTCAGACCGGAACCGCCAGCCGTCAGAGTACCGATATCGGTGCTGACATCGAACAGAGACCAGATGCCGCTCCTGGAGACATCGACTGAGTTCACCTTTAGAGTGGCCGAGATGATCTCGTCGGTGATTGAGGCGAGGTCAAAGACAAAGAAGTTGCGATACTTTTGCCCATGGATATTACCGGCGATGTAGTTGGTGTTTGACGCGGTGTGATCACCATAGTTGGTGTACCAGCCGGAGTCTGTGGCGTTCAGGGTGATGATGTCAGCGCTTGCAAAGGCGGGGGCCAGCAGCATGCAGCCGAGGACGATTTTGCGAATGATTTTTTTCATGGTGTTGTCTCTAGTCTGTCGGTCGATTGAAAAGTTCTGGCAGGCTTAAGGCAACCGCTGTGCCAACTTCGAGAATTATTTTTTAATTCAATAAAAACAGTTGGTTACAAACAAAGAGTTAATTCCTATGAGGCGTTTTTTTACTAACTGTAAGATCTGTAAATTGGGGTTAATTCCCAAAAAAATTGCTTGGTTCCTGATGAGGGGCGAGAGTATTTTTTTCAGAATATAACCACTGTTTCCGGCACTTATTTCCTGCTGTGTCTGTAAGCTTTTTCGACGCATTGTATTGTCAGGCTGTGGGCCTGCCGTGGCGATCGATAAACGGTGTCTTGGACAGATTAATGCGAAGGTCTGAGCCTGCTGACCGCCCTGTTCGAGATGATAGGTGGTGGGGATAGAAGGGCTTACAAATAGCGCAAATAAATCGTAATGATTATTTGGTATGGCAAGGAGAGCTCTCTGGACCATACTTTAACCGCCAGCTGAGAGCATAAAGGGTGCGGAGAAAGGCATACAGACCCATCAACTCTCTATACTTCCTTTGAGTTCGTTCTGGTAAACGGTGAGTGTTGCGGGCCTGGCTCGCTGTTAATATTCAGCTGCCGGCAGTGAATTGATGTTCCAGAATTACATACAAAAAAGCACCCAGAAAGTTCAGCAGACCCTGGAGATGGCGGTGGCCGAAATGGTGGCGCTGCATGAGAATCTGTTGACACCTGACTTCATCCTGCTGGCGTTGCTCTCCCAGGGTGACTCCGAGGCGGTGAAGATCCTCGAGGGTTTGCTGCCGGATCATCAGGTCGTTATCGAGCGGATTGTTGCCCAGATCCATCACCACCACCAGAATGCCGTGCCGGTGAAAACTGACCAAGTGGTTGCCTCCCAGGAGGTGCACGAAGTATTTCGCATCGCCGATGAGGAGGCACGAGGCTTTGGTGATGAGTTTATCGGCACCGGTGCCCTGTTTCTGGCGATGTTGGACGACAAGGCGGGGATCACTGCGACCCTGCTACGGGATGCGGGGATCACCCTGCAGCAGGCCCGCCAGGCACTGCAGGATCTGCGCGGTGGTCGGGCGCTGAAGGCGGAGGATGCGGAGAGCCGCCCGGACCCCCTCAAACAGTACACCCGGGATCTGACCGAGATGGCTCGGGCTGGCGAGCTGGATCCGGTGATCGGCCGTGAGGATGAGATCAATCAGGTGATCCAGACCCTCTCCCGCCGCAAGAAGAACAACCCGGCGCTGATCGGCGAGGCCGGCGTTGGCAAGACGGTGATCGTCGAGGGGCTGGCGCAGCGCATTGCCGATGCCGAGGTGCCCGATACCCTGCTCAATAAACGCCTGCTGTTGCTGGACATGGGGGAGATCATTGCCGGTGCCAAGATGCGCGGTGAGTTTGAGGAGCGGCTCAAGTCGGTGCGCGATGCGGTGATCGAGGCGCGCGGTCAGGTGATCCTGTTCATCGACGAGCTGCATACGGTGGTTGGTGCGGGCGCTGGCGGTGGCGGCATCGACGCCCCGAGCCTGCTGAAGACGGCCCTGGCCCAAGGCAGCCTGCAGGTGATCGGTGCCGACACCCTGGACGAATACCGCCGCTTTGTGGAGGCCGATAAGGCGTTGGAGCGGCGCTTCCATCCGGTGCTGGTGCGCGAACCTAGCATCGAAGAGAGCATCGCGATCCTGCAGGGCATCGCGCCCCGCTATGAACAGCACCATCAGATCCACTATCTGCCCGAAGCTTTGGAGGCAGCGGCGCACCTCTCGGAGCGCTACCATACCGACCGGCGGCTGCCCGACAAGGCGGTGGACCTGATCGACGAAGCGGGTTCGCGCCAGCATATCCGGCTGATCTCCATCCCCCAGCCGGTGAAAAAACTGGAACAGCAGCGGGCGCGTTTGCTGCGCGAAAAGGGTGAGCGCTACGATGCCCAGGATTATCAGCAGGCGGCCAGCCTGCAGATGGAGATCCTCAAGCTGGAGCAGGTGCTGCAGCAGCGTCGCCAGGAGTGGCAGCTGCAGCGGGGTGAGGTGGAGGCGACAGTCAATGCCGAGACGATCGCCGAGGTGGTGGCCCGTTGGACCGGCATTCCGGTGGCGCGCATGGTGGAGTCGGAGGCGCAGAAGCTGTCGCGCATGGAAGAGAATCTGCACAGGCGCATCGTCGGCCAGGAGGATGCGGTGCGCGCGGTGGCCGATGCGATCCGCCGCAACCGTGCGGGCATCACCTCATCCCGGCGGCCGATCGGCTCGTTCCTCTTCCTCGGCCCAACCGGCGTGGGCAAGACCGAGCTAGCATGCGCCCTGGCAGCGTTTCTGCTGGATGATGAGTCGCGCATCATCCGCCTCGATATGTCGGAGTATATGGAACGGCACGAGGTCTCGAAGATGATCGGCGCGCCGCCCGGCTATATCGGCTATGGCGAGGGTGGCCAGCTTACCGAGCGGGTGCGGCGTAACCCCTACAGCGTGGTGCTGCTCGACGAGGTGGAGAAGGCGCATCCGGATGTCTTCAATATGCTGCTGCAGATCCTCGAGGATGGCCAGTTGACCGACGCACAGGGGCGTACCGTCTCGTTTCGCAACACCATCCTGATCGGTACCTCCAACCTCGGTACCGAGTCCCTCTCGCCAGAGAAGCGCCCGATCGGCTTTGTGCAGGCGGCCACTCCCGGCTACGACGAGGCCAAACAGCTGGTGCTGCATGAGGTGAAGAAGTTTTTCAAACCGGAGTTCCTGAACCGCCTCGATGATGTGATCGTCTTTCACTACCTGGAACGGGAGCATGTAAGGCAGATTGCAGGCATGTTTGTGGAGGAGCTGATCGAACGCATGCGGCTGCAGCAGATCATCATGGAGGTGGATCCGGTGGTGGTCGACAAGCTGGCCCGGGATGGTTTCGATATGGTCTATGGGGCGCGCCCGTTGCGGCGTGAGGTGGAACGGCAGTTGGAGAACCCGTTGGCGATGAAGATCGTGAAGGGGGAGTGTATCGCCGGAAACCGGGTGCAGGTGCTGTTACAGGATCAGACCGTGGTGTTTCAGATCGAATAACAGGGCGGCCAGGAGCAAGGCGGAGATGGGGGCCAAACCCTTACGTCTCCCCATAGAGCGTCACAGTCACCCGCCGCCGATGGGGATGGGTGCGGTGCTCCCACAGATAGATCCCCTGCCAGGTACCGAGCCCAGGGCGGCCGTCGATGATCGGAAAGCTCAGGTCCATCTTGGTGAGGATCGAGCGCACATGGGCGGCCATGTCATCTGGACCCTCCTGGGTGTGATCGAAGAGTGGGTCGCCGTCTGGCACCAGCCGTGCCATGAAATGCTCCAGGTCGCTGCGTACCGTCGGGTCGGCATTCTCGCAGAGGATCAGTGAGGCGCTGGTGTGGTGCAGGAAGAGCTGGCAGATACCGGTTCTGATCCCCGCCTGGCGGATGATCTGCTCCACCTCGTGGGTGATGTTAAAGCTGCCGCGGCCGCGGCTGTCGAACTGCAGGGTCTCCTGGTGCACCATCTTTTGACTCTCTCCACTGATCTGGCATGCTTTGGCCCAAGTCTACTGGGAAGCCCACAGGATTGAAAAAGGCGTACCCCGCAACACCCTTTGAGCAGCAATCGGTGACCAGCCTCAAGCGGGTCGGGCCGAAGGTGGCCGAGCGGTTGGCGAAGCTCGGCATCTTCACCCTGCAGGATCTGCTGTTCCACCTACCGCTGCGCTACCAGGATCGCACTCGGGTGCATCCCATCGGCAGCCTGCGCCCAGGTGCCCAGCTGGCGGTAGAGGGCGAGGTGGAACGGGTGGAGGTGAAGTTTGGTCGACGCCGCTCGCTGCTGGTGAGCCTCGCCGACAGCAGCGGGCGCATCTTGCTGCGCTTCTTCCACTTCTCCAACGCCCAAAAACAGGCGCTGGGCCGGGGCGTGCGACTGCGCTGTTTTGGAGAGGTGCGCAACGGCCCCAATAGTCTGGAGATGGTGCATCCCGAGTACCAGGCGGTCAGTTCTGGCGCAACCCTGGAGGTGGAGGCGCATCTCACCCCGGTCTACCCCACCACCGAGGGGGTGCATCAACTGACCCTGAGAAACCTCACCGAACAGGTGCTGGCGCTGCTTGAGACTGAGCCGAAGGATTTGACCGAGCTGTTGCCCGAACCACTGCGGCAGGGGTTGGCGATGCCGGATCTGCGCCAGGCGATTCTCTATCTGCATCGTCCACCGCCGGATGCGCCCCAGCCGCTGCTGCTGGAGGGAGCCCACCCGGCCCAGCAGCGCCTCACCTTCGAGGAGCTGCTGGCGCACCAGATCAGCCTACGCGAGCTGCGTCAGCAGCAACGGCAGACTCGTGCCCCGGCCTTGCTCGGGGATGGCCGCCTGCGCCGTCCGCTGCTGGCGCAGTTACCGTTCGAGCTGACCGCCGCCCAACAGCGGGTGGTGGGTGAGATCGAGCGCGACCTGGCCGAGCCGGTGCCGATGCAACGGCTGGTGCAGGGGGATGTGGGCTGCGGCAAGACCATCGTCGCCGCTCTGACGGCGCTACAGGCGGTGGAGGCGGGGTTGCAGGTGGCGCTGATGGCCCCCACTGAACTGCTCGCTGAACAGCACCTGCGCAGCTTCCGTCAGTGGCTCGAACCCCTCGATCTGAACATCGCATGGATCACCGGCAGGCTCAAAGGCAAGGCACGGGAGGCCCAGTTGGAGAGGATCGCACAGGGTGAAGCCCAGCTGGTGGTGGGTACCCACGCCCTGTTCCAGGATGACGTGCTCTTCGCTGGGTTGGGGCTGGTGATCATCGATGAGCAGCACCGCTTCGGCGTGCACCAGCGTCTGGCCCTGCGAGAGAAGGGGGCGAACGGTGGCCACCGCCCCCATCAGCTGATCATGACCGCCACCCCGATCCCCCGCACCCTGGCGATGACCGCCTACGCTGACCTGGATATCTCGCTGATCGATGAGTTGCCGCCCGGCCGCACCCCGGTGCAGACGGTGGTGATCCCCGACAACCGCCGCGACGAAGTGGTGGAGCGGGTGCGCGCCGGCTGTGCCGCAGGGCGGCAGGTCTACTGGGTCTGCACCCTGGTGGAGGAGTCGGAGCTGCTGCAGGCCCAGGCCGCCGAGGCGAGTGCTGAAAGCCTCACTGAGACCCTGCCGGAGCTTGAGGTCGGTCTGGTGCATGGGCGGATCAAGTCCGATGAGAAGGAACAGATCATGGCCCGCTTCAAGGCGGGCGAGATTGACCTGCTGGTGGCCACCACGGTGATCGAGGTGGGGGTCGACGTGCCCAACGCCAGCCTGATGATCATCGAGAACCCCGAGCGGCTCGGCCTCGCCCAGCTCCACCAGCTGCGCGGTCGGGTTGGGCGCGGCAGCGTCGACTCTCACTGCGTGCTGATGTACCAGGCCCCCCTCTCCGCCAACGCCCGCCAGCGCCTGGCGATCCTGCGCGAAAGCAGCGACGGCTTCCTCATCGCCCAAAAAGATCTGGAGATGCGCGGCCCCGGTGAAGTCCTTGGTACCCGCCAGACTGGCGAGGTGCAACTGCGCATCGCCGACCTGGTGCGCGACCAGGGGATGCTCGACCAGGTGCGTGAGGCTGCCGACCAGATGGTGCAGCACCATCCAGAACAGGCTGCCGCCCTAGTCCAGCGCTGGCTCGGTCAGCGGGTGGAGTATGGGCGGGTCTGACCCAGAGGGGCGCCACAGGTGGCGCTCCTGCATGGACATCAGTGCCAGTCCTAAGCGCGCTGGCGCCGCGCCAGAGAGAGTGCGATGCTGCCGATGAGCAGCAGCCACAGAGTCTGTGGTTCATCAACATAGACGCGGCCAACGTCGATGCTGGGGGCGGCCAGCTGAAAGCCATAAGCATCACTCAACACCACATTCTGCGGCCTGACCAGGGTCAGTCCTCTGCTCACGGTTGTGAAGTGGAGCGTGGCCAGGGTGAAGCTGGAGCCCTGTAGTGCATCCAGTTCCAGATTGGTGAGAAAAGAGATCTCTTCGATGTAGAGTGTGCTTGGCGATCCGGCTAGGCCGCTCTCATCGACAAAGAAGTCGGCCTCAAACAGCAGTGGGTCGGTGCTGCCCAGGAACGCCCCGAAGTCGACCGAGTCGTAGCCGAGGATGCTAGAGCCGAAGGCGAGATCCATGGAGAAGGCGCCAAGGGAGTCAGGTCCACCGGCAGTGAGCCCAGAAACAGTGATGTCGAGGCTGATCGGGATGCCAAGTTGTCGGGTCTCCGTGTATGAGGGTTCGACGGAGATGGTGACCGCCGCAGCCGGCGCGCCGAATAGACCGATCAGTAGGGTAAGCAGCAGATATTGAAGGTGCTTGTTCACGTTACCTCCTCCCATTTGCAGTGGTTATTTGCAGGGTGCTCCCCGTGCATTGGTGAATTGAGTGACCAGGAAGCGTGCATCGGCAATATTCACTGAGCCGTCTCCGTTTAGGTCATAGTCGGGAGTTGGTTCGGTGGCGGCGTGGCTGCGGATATAGCTCTGAATGATTCTTAGGTCACTTCGGTCAACACAGCTGTTGTTATCCAGATCTCCGGCAAGAGCAGTGGAGCTGAGCAGCAAAAGCTCAAGCATCGGAGTAATTGCCTGCCGCCATCTTGATGGGTTGTCAGGAAAGGCGTCTTCACCATCTGGCACAAAATCCCCATCGCTATCCGGATACCAGGTTGAGGTCAGTGCCGCTGGCGTGCCCTGGTCCAGGTAGTTTTTGTTGTTGTAAGTGACGTGGGAGAGGTTGCGCCCAAACAGGCCCAGGATATGCCCAGTATGCGCGACCCTGGCGAACAGGAGCTCGGCGTCGGTGGTTATATCACTGTTGTCGATATCAGGTTGCAGATCAGGCACATCGTAGCGGGTTGCGCCTGGATGGCCAGGCTGCCTGGCGATGAAGATGTCTGCATAGTCACCAAAGTCGACTCGAATGCCCGTGTGGCTGCTGCCATCGCTGAAGGATGCGGTGACAGGTAGCGCTTCACTTGAAACGGATGGAAAGAGCAGGGCGAGGTAGTTGAGATTGGCGCTCGACACCTCATGTGCGGCTATTCGGGTGTGCTTCAGGGCCTGTGCGGGATCATTGCTCCAGGCGTTGAAGTGAAGTGCATCAGGATCGGCAGTTACTGTGCTAGCGCCATCGCTACTGCTGTTGGTGAGGTGCAGCAGCAGTTGTCGTTGGTTGGCTGTTGTCCAGAGGTGGCGCTCGCCGGCTGAGCTGTATATGCCATTGCCGTGCAACAGCCAGTCGTATTGATGCGGAGCAGTGGCGCGCAGCTCATCCATCAAGACAAAATAACGGTCGTCGATAAAGAGGGCATTTCTGGTGATATCTGCCCCACCGTATGCAATCGTGACCTCAGCAAAGTCGAGCTGTTCGCTATCGAATGTCTTTTCTACAAAGGCGTCGCTTGTGGGAGTTGGGCCCAGATTATCCACCAAGATCAGATTGTGGTTGCCAGCCTTGTTGACTAAATCCCGCACAGCAAAGCTGCCATAACCACTATCTAGTGCCAACGGCTCGCCAAAAGCATAGAGCATGAAGCTGGTGTTGTCCTCTTGCTGATGCTTGGGGAAGCGAAGCCCGCCGATTGCCTGCTCAACCGACCATTTGCGATCGGCCAGTAGATGCAGGTAGATCGCATCTTCGGTCCATCGATTGCGGAATGCTAGGTTGCCCGTCTCGGCGTTGAGACGACTTGGTGAGGGGAAGAGTGTCTCCGGTGATTGCGCTGCTAGTGTAGGATCAAAGGCGACAAACGTGTCAACAAGACGCCGCCCCAACTGGCTGTGTCGGGAGAAGTCCCAGGCCCAGAGTGCCCTTTGGTCGGTGTCAGAGGCTTTTGCGTTGGCGAGCAGACCACTATAGAAGGCGGCGTAGTTGCCATCTTTGATGTTGGGGCGCAGGCCGTTTGGCATGGAGAGCTCGAGTGACCATTGGTGGATATTTCTGGCGCGCTCGCTGGTGATCAGGTTGGGGATGATGATGGCATTCTGCCGAACCCAGTCATTATTGATGAAAGTTTGATCGGGGGCTGTGCCAAGTAGATTATTATAGGCCCACATGAAGGGCAGGTAGAGATCGGCAGCATAGCTGAGATAGTTTGGACCCTCAGAATAGCCGCTGCCCTCTGTCTCTTTGCTGAAGGTCAAGAAGTCGTTGATCGGTTGGCTTGCCGAGATGCCCAGGCGCTTCCAGATCACCGACATCGCTAGACTGATATTTTCGTAGGCATCCGGGGCCTGGTTGAACAGGAGTGCGGAGATGCCAAGGGCGCCGGCATTGCGCATCGAGATGTTCGGGCTTTCAGCCAGATCCCAGATGTGTGTATGCAGATAGGTCAGATCGCGCAGTCGCTTGAGCTTTCCGTCGATCCGTCTTTTTAGCAGATCTCTTGCACTCTGGGTGTTGCCGATGGAGATGAAGAGGTTGGCGCGCCACCAATCCCAGAATGGCAGTGCAAACTCATTTGCCAGGATCTCGTCTGCCGAGATGTTGTTGGGAAAATTTGTGCCTAACAGCAGATCATAGGCTTGGCTCAAGGTCGTTAATATCTCTGCGGTATGCAGGCTCTTATGTCCCCAGGTCTCGGTAAATAGCCCATCACCAATCTGGTCATGGAAGTTAAAGAGAACCTTGAGCGCATTGTTTCTGAATGCTTTGGCAGAGGGACCTTCCAGGTCGTAGACAAGTGTTGCGCTTAATGCAATATGGGCATTATTAATCTCCATCGGCCAGCCTACGGCCTCATCAACGATGCCCTCGGCGTTTTGTGTGGCGAACTGAGGTGTCTCGCCGGCCTTGGTGTGGATGCTGGTGTACCAATCAACAAGGCCGTCGTTCTTCTTTTGTACGATGGATGCCCTCTCGGTGGCCGAATAGAGCAGGCGGGGGTGGGCTGCCCACTCGGGATGCCAGGCGCCGGTAATGGGGGAGCCGAAGGTAAGCTCAACAATAGGCGTGTCATCCTCGATGGTCAGGCTGTAGGTAATTTTGTTTTGAGCGGTGAGGTGTGTGTAGATCGGGTAGATCAACGGCCCCGATGGTAGTGCGTCGCTGGGGAGTTGTGACGCCAGGTCAAAACTTTCATCGAGGTCTGGCACATTGTTGTGATTTGCATCGTGGCTTAATAGTGCGGTTCTGATCTTTGGCTCCATGATGGCATCAAGCCCGAGCTCTACCAGGTAATCCGCTGCTCGCCAGGTAAAAGGGATGCCAAGGATGGAGTAGTCGATGCTGTTGTTTGTAGAGGTGTTGGCATTTACCCTGAGGTTTTTCAGGGAGAGGGTGTAGTGACCGTTGGTTTCCAGTCTTATGTCGCCGGCTAGGGTGATCTCTGTCGCCAAGTCTGCGTCTGCATTCAGTGTTCCCAGTGAGGCGCGCACATTCAGCTTCCAATAGACAGGTATCTTTACCTCAAATGCCCAGGTGTTTGGTGAGGTGTGGAGGCCAATAGTGGCTGTTGGCAGGTCGGGGAGTGATACGCTTTTGACGCTGTGTTTGATGGAGTAGCTGAAAATCACCACATCAAAGACAGTCCATCGAATCAGCGCTGTTGTATAAGAGCCTGCCGCCTTCCATTGGGCTTCAATGGCGGGTTTCTGGGCGTTCCAGCTCTCTCTGACCTTGGCAACTAATGCATTTTTTGAGCTGAAATCCTGGCCGCGAACCCGAAAAACAAATTCGTCGTCCGCCACGGCATGAGCGATGCCACTCTCCATAAACAGCGTGGGTGTGAGCAGTAGCAGTAAAAACACAAAGGCATTTAACAGACTTAAGACTAAGCCTGTTCCAGTTGGCAGATAGCACATGCTCTTGATTGGATCTGACATGGTGTACCTTCCTGTGGAATATGGGATTTCAGTTGGCTTCGGTTATTGAGTGGTTGGTACTGGCCGGCTGCCCGCTTCGCTTTCAGTGCCTTTCACTCTGCTGCGCCATTCAACAAACCCTGTTCCCTAATGAGAGTGCCTGCCGAGGCTATTTAATAGAGATCGAGACAACCTCACCTTCGAATAGGCCTGTGTTTGGGTCAGGGATTGAGGTTGGCCTATAGTTGATAGCCACCTTTTGGTTCATGCTCTTTGCAGAAAGGAGTGTCGCTAGGAGGCGATTGATGTATGTCTCGGTATTGCCGCGAACGATGAAATAGCTGATCTCTGCTGGCTGGTTGTCGGTATAGAAGAAGAAACCGCCGCGATTTGGGTTCTGCCAGAGCTGGCCCATCACAATAACGGAGGTGACATGCCCATAGTCGGATGCTCGTATTTCATCTGAAGCTCGCACACTGGCTGATGTGACAAGGAGCATCAGGATTAAGATAAAGACGCTATTTTTCATGGCTGACTCCACAGTTCGATGCTGAGCTAGTTCATTGTGTTAGGTCAGAATGATTGGTTGCCTCACTATTTGCAGGCCTTGCCCCGTTTTTTGGTGAACTGGTGGACCAGGAAGCGGAAGTCGGCGACATTGAATGCGCCATCGCGGTTCAAATCGTAGCGGTTCGCTGGTTCTGTTTGGTTGCGCAGGGCGCTGCGCAGCAGCTTGAAGTCATGGCGGTCGACACAGCAGTCGTCGTTGAGGTCGGCGCGTGGGGTCCCTTCGGTGAAGCCTGCGGCGGTGTAGGCATCGAACAACACTCGCTTGTAGGTGGGGATAAGAGAGCACTCTCGCCGCCACCGTTTCAGATTGCTGTTCCAACGCCAGTAGCAGCGGGTTTTGGCATAGTTAGTTGCTTTTATAGCGAGTACATTTTCACCCAGCATGATCAGATTGGAAAAGTCGACCTTGTCGACTTTGTCGGCATTGCCGCCGTCGCTATTGATGTGCGCTGAGACGCCATTGACGAAAAACTCGTAGTCATCGTCGCCGACGATCTTGGCGATCGCCTTAGCCGGGGGATCGTCGGGGGCCGGATTGTAGTTGAAGGTGTAACGGAGGTAGACGGTCTCATCGCCGCTGATGCCGTTGGAATCACCTGCCGGGTCGTGCCACATGTGCTGGGCGGTGGTGCCGGGGATCAGTTCGGTGGGCGGTTTCGGATTGGGGAATGGGGCGCGTGCCGGTGACCAGGCGGAATCGTCGAAGCCGCTCAGGGTCCAGCCCTCTTCCGGGGTGGCGCTGGAGCGCCAGCGGCTGCTGCTGACTACGCGCACACCGGGTGGGCGGGTGAAGCAGAGGAAATTGTCACCCAATTCATCGAATTCAACCACTGAGATGCCGTAGCTGTCGCCGGCGTTTTCGTCGTGGTTGAAGTCGTGCCAGAGATCATTGCCGGTGCCGGGTGGGGTGCCGCTCCCCCAGTTGATCAGCATCCGTAATACATCTTCGTTGCCGACCGGGTTGTTGGGGTTGTTGCCGGGCTCCGGTGGTTGCAGGAAAGTGTAGGACCACTGGCTGTAGATGTCGCCCATCTCCTCGCCGGTGACCCAGGCCCAGTAGCCAGCGGGTTCAATGTCGAACGAGTATTGGAATCCGCCAATCCAGAGCTTGAGCCAGTTGCGGGTCATGTAGGTGGTGGAGATGAAGTCCTGCTCCGGCTGGCTGCTGATGGTGACGAGATGCCCGGGCAGGATGCGACCGTCGGGCAGTTCGAGGCGCTGCTGAGCGGCAACCGCTTGGGCCTGTGCCCAAGTCAGGCCCGCTTCGGGCCAGAGATAGTAGTAGTGCCCATCAAACTCCAGGGTATCGGCAAGCTCAATGCTGGTGGCCGGAATGGTAGTGAAGAGTAGCGCGCAGAACAGCGCGATTCGGATAACTGCTTGTGACGCGGAAGATTTCATCGTGATCCCCCCCAGGAGAGCCTGACGAATTTTCAATCCATACCCGCCGTGGGACGGGTGCCCCTGTTGTTATTATCCTTAGAAAAATTGTAGTTAATGCCGATCAAAAAACAACGTGGATTCTTGGCCGGGCAGGAGCTGCTCATAACTGGTGGAGAGAAAGAAACGGCGGTTTTATGCGATAATCCGCGCTCTTTTTTCGCCCGGGGTGAGCAGTGTCAGGTTCCCGCGACAATACGGTAGTCGAACCCAACTGGTCTGGCTGGAACCGCCAGCGGTTGACGCAGGTGCCTGCCGGGGTGCTGCCCTGGCTGCGCGACGAAGGCTCTTTGACGCGGCGGGTAGTGGCGGCCTGCAGTGGCCGGTTTCGGGTGCGGCTGCTGCGCCAGGCTTGGGGGACGCCGTTCTACAGCGAGGCACAGTTGCTGCGCATGCGTCGCGGCGAGATGGCGCTGGTACGGGAGGTGGAGCTGCTCTGTGATGAGGTCCCCTGGGTCTTCGCTCGCACCCTGATCCCCGCCTCTACACTGCGAGGGGCGGCCCGGCGCCTGACCCTGTTGGGAGATAAGCCGCTGGGCGCGGTGCTCTTCTCTGACTCGCGGATCAAACGAGGCAGAACCCAGGTGGCACGCCTGCAGCCACGACACCGCCTGTTTAGCGCCGCGAGTGTTGATCTGCAGCCTGTGCCGGATGAACTGTGGGGGCGGCGTACCCTGTTCCACGTCTCAGGTCGGCCGCTGCTGGTGAATGAGATCTTCCTGCCCAGGATACCGATGGAGAAAACCTCATGAGTGCGCCAGAGCTGAAGTTGGATTCGTTACAGTCGGGGGCTGTCTCTTGGGGTGAGCGGCTGCGTCGCTACGCCCTGCTGGTGCGGCTCAATCGACCGATCGGTATCCTGCTGCTGCTCTGGCCGACGCTCTGGGCGCTGTGGATGGCGGGGGAGGGGCGGCCATCCTGGAGGGTGGTGCTGGTGTTTATCTGCGGCGTGACGCTAATGCGCTCCGCCGGTTGTGCCATCAACGACTTTGCCGATCGTCACATCGATGGCCGTGTCGAGCGCACCAAGCTGCGCCCGATCGCCGCCGGGTTGGTCAGCCCAAAGGAGGCGTTGGGGGTGTTTGCGGCACTCTCCCTGAGCGCTTTCGCGCTACTCTTCTTTCTCAACCATGAGACCAAGGCGCTGTCACTGGTGGCGCTGCTGCTGGCGGCGGTCTATCCATTCATGAAGCGCTACACTCACCTGCCTCAGGTGGTGCTGGGGGCCGCCTTCGGCTGGGCGGTGCCGATGGCCTTCATGGCGATTCAGCAGCAGTTGCCGCCAGTCAGTTGGGTGCTGTTCAGCGCGACGCTGCTGTGGGCGCTGATCTACGATACCCAGTACGCGATGGTGGATCGGGAGGACGATCTGAAGATCGGTGTTAAATCCACCGCGATCCTGTTTGGCCGGCACGATCTGCTGATCATCGGCCTGCTGCAGCTCCTGATGCTCGGGCTACTGGGGCTGGCCGGTGCGATGGCGGGGCGCGGCTGGATTTTCTTCCTTGGGGTGGCTGCTGGGGCTGGGTTCTTTGTCTACCAGCAGTGGATCACCCGCGACCGCGAGCCGAAGGCCTGCTTCGAGGCATTTCTCAACAACAACAACTTCGGTCTGGTGGTGTTTGTCGGGTTGTTGCTCGACTATCTGCTGCTGGGGTGAGCGAAGCGAGCCGCATCTGTCGGAAAATCATGTGATTGATGCGGTTTGCGGGCTCATCACATCCTACAGGCGCAAGGTTCTGAATCGCACATCCACCGTCACTGCTATCTGCTGCAGTGCCTCTGCGGCGGCCTTGCCCTCCCGGCTGGTGCGGAAGAGGTGCGGTGTCATCAGCAGCAGGTCGGCGATCTGCTCGGCTCCCAGGGGGGCGGTTGCGAACTGTAGCTCTCTGCTGTCGGTCAGCCGGAATCCGGCCGCCTCGGCCTGCTCCAGCCCGGGCGGCGGGCGGCGTTTCAGGGTCGGGTAGATGATCCGGCGCAGCTCGATCAGGTGCTCCGGTCCTGGGTCGACCAGGATGATCCGTCCGTCCGGGCTGAGGCAGCGGCGAAAACTCTCATAAAGTGGAAACCCGAATAGGCAGAGGATCAGCTCCAGGCTCTCCGGCTGCAGCGGTGGGGTCCGGTTGCTGCCCACCAGCCAGCGGATCTGGCGGCTGCGGCGGGCGGCGGCCTGTACCGCCCACTTTGAGATGTCGAGGCCAACTAGGGCCGCAGTGCCTTTGCGGGGCCGAGCCTCCAGTTGCATCATCAGCTGCTCCAGATAGTAGCCCTCACCACAGCCAGCATCGAGGATCCGGGCGCTTTGCGTCTCTGCCAGCTCGGTGATGACCCGCTCGCCCAGGGTGGCGGCGATGGGCGCGTAGACGCCGCTCTGCAGAAAACGGCCTCGTGCGGTAATCATCTCTTTGCTGTCGCCTGGATTCCGGGAACGCTTCTGCTGCACCGGCAGCAGGTTGACATGGCCTTGACGGGCGATGTCGAAGCTGTGTCCGTCGGGGCAGAGCCAGCGTCTGTCATCTTGTCTCAGGGGTTGGCCATCCAGTGGGCAGGCAAGGTTGTCGGCGGGGATGATCTGCATGGTCTGTCTGGCCTGTTGCTGTGATTGAAAAGGCAAGGGAAGTTTACGAGAATGACCGACGTGCGGGAATGGCGTCTGTTGCCATCCTGCTTGACCCGCCAATAAAGAAGAATGACCGAAACCTCTCCATCCACATCGCTTGCCGCTGATTTTTCGCCTGCGGGAACGGCATGGGCGCTCGCGATTTTGTGATCTGGGTTGGGGTTTTTCGGCGGCGGTTTCACCGGGCGAATGGTACGCTTTGCCCGCTAATCCAATAGGAACAAAGAGGATCGGTGATGGCTGAATCAGCAGTGGATAACGTAAGGGCGGTGATTCTGGCGGGCGGCAAGGGGATGCGCCTCAGGCCTCTAACTACGGTGCTGCCGAAACCCCTGGTGCCGCTCGGCAACAAGCCGATCCTTGAGGTACTGATGCGCCGCCTCGGCTCCTTCGGCCTGAAGGATATCTCCATCTGTACCGGCTATCTGGCCGAGATCATCATGGCGGTTTGCGGAGACGGTTCCAAATACGATGCCAGGATCAGCTACTCAGGTGAGGAGAAGCCACTGGGCACCGCCGCACCGCTGGCGCGCATCCCTGATCTGCCAGAGACGGTGATCGTGATGAACGGCGATCTGCTCACCACCCTCGACTTCGGCAAGATGATCGAGTTCCACAAGGCGCAGCAGGCCGACTTCACCATCGGTGTCTACAAGCGCGATGTGAAGATCGACTTTGGGGTGGTGCAGAGTGACGATGACGGCCTGTTCACGGGCTTTATCGAGAAGCCCACCTACCACTATGAGGTGAGCATGGGGGTCAACGTGATCAACCGCGAGGTGATCGCCGGCATCGACCCCGACGAATACCTCGACATGCCTGATCTGATCCAGCGGGTGCACGACCAGGGCGGCAAGGTGGCCCTCTACCGGGAGGATTGCTACTGGCTCGACATCGGCCGCATGGACGACTACGCCACCGCCCAGGAGGAGTTCGCTGGGATGGAGGATCAGTTCCTCGGGATCAAGAAATGAGTCAGACGGTCTGGGTGACTGGCGTGGCTGGCTTTACCGGCCGCCATCTGGTGGCGTTTCTGCGCCAGCTGCCGGAGCCGCCGCGCATCGTCGGCCTGGGGCTGGGGGCGGTCGATGGGGTCGAGCTGGATGCCCACTTCCCCCTCGATGTGACCGACCCGGGCCAGATTGAGGCGGCAATTGCGCAGGAGCGCCCCGATATCGTCTTCCACCTGGCGGCGGTGATGCCGCCCTGTGACGATGCGCTGCTCTGGCATGTAAATGTGGGTGGCACCAACAACCTGTTGCGGGCGCTGGCCAAGGCCGGTTGCCAGCAGACCCGGATCCTGCTGGTGGGGTCCGCCGCCGAGTATCAGATGCGTGAGGATGGTCTGCTCAACGAGGACGATCCGGTCGCTGGCGAGACCCACTACGGCCAGAGCAAGTCGGCACAGATCGAGTGGGCGCGGCAGATCGCCGGGCTGTTCGGGCTGTCGTTGGTGGTGGCGCGACCGTTCAACCTGATCGGCCCTGGCCTGCCGGAGCGCTGGGTGGCTGCGATGCTCTGCGCCCAGTTCGCCGACCCCGGTACCGCCACCATTACCGTCGGCAACACCGCCTCTGAGCGTGACTTCGTCGACGTGCGCGACTGTGTTCAGGCCTATTGGGAGTTGGCGCTGAAAGGCACCCCCGGCGAGGCCTACAATGTCTGCTCCAACCACCCCACCGGGATCGGTGAGCTGATCGATATTCTGCAGGCGCTAACCGATGGCCGCCATTCGGTCGAAGTGGATCGCTCGCGCTTTCGCAGTGTCGATCTCGACCGAGTCTACGGCACCAACCACAAGATCCGCGAGGCGATCGGCTGGCAGCCACAGATCAGCCTGAAGCAGTCGCTGCTCGACATGCTGGATGAGCATCGCGATGGCGAATGATTTCGATATCTGCATCGTTGGCCTGAAGTGCTACGATTTGCTCGCCGGCGAGTCGGTGCCGCGCTATCTGGGCGGCATCGAGAAGGTACTGGTCTCCCTCGCCAAAGGGTTGGCTCAGGAGGAGCTGAAGGTCGCTTTCATCACCTACGACCACGGCCAGCCGGATGCCATCGAGATCGATGGTGTCACCATCTTTAAGAGCTTCGGGCCGGACGAGGGGTTGCCAGTGGTGCGCTTTGTGCATCCGCGCATGACCAAAGTTTGGTCCACCATGCGCCGGGTTGGAGCGAAGATCTACCTGCAGATGGGCGGCGCCAGCGAGACCGGTGTGGTCGGTCTGGGATGCGACTTGGTGCCGGGCAGGCCGAGTTTTATCTTCAATATCGCCAGCGATGGTGACTGTGTGCCGGAGCTGCCGTTTCTTCATCTCGGGCGTGAGATCTGGCTCTACAAGCAGGGTCTCAGCCGGGCCGACCTGGTGATCTCCCAGACCCGCAAGCAGCTGCAGCTGATGAGCGAGAACTTTTCCATCAACTCCACCACTGTGCCGCTGCCGGTGATCGGACCGGGCAATGATTTCAAGCCGCCTGCGCCTCCCGAGTCGGGCCATGCACGGGTATTGTGGATGGGGCGTATCGTCGAGACCAAGCGGCTGGAGTGGTTGTTTGATATCGCTGAGGCTTGTCCCGAGGTCAGCTTCGATGTGGTCGGCACGCCCAACGAAGAGTCCGACTACGCCAACGGACTGATGCAGCGCGGTGAGTCGCTGATCAATGTCACTATGCATGGTCGGGTGGCGGAAGAGGCGTTGCCCGGGCTGTTCAAAAGCGCCTCACTCTTCTGCAGCACCTCCACTCTGGAGGGCTTTCCCACCACCTTTCTCGAAGCCTGGAGCTATGGCGTGCCGGTGGTTACCACCTTCGACCCCGACAACCTGGTAGCCAACAATCGGCTTGGCAGCGTGGTCACCACCCTGCAGGAACAGATCGGTGAGATCCGCTTCCTGCTTGATTCGGATGTGGCCTGGAAGGCAGCCTCGCAGCGGGTGCGACGCTTCTATCTGGAGAGTTTCACCCTGAAGGCGATCGCCTGGCGCTATGTGGAGCTGATCAAGAAACTGGCCTGAAACAGCCGCATTCCAGCTTGATTTCGTTCTGAGTGAATGGCGTTTGTGGGATTGAGCTGGGATCGGTGGACTGCTGGGCGGGGTAACGCCCCTCCAGAGCGGAGGGGCGGCGACTGGCTCAGATGTTGTAGAGCCAGGACTTGTAGCCGGCGATGTTCTTGGGATCTCTGAACCACTCGACGGTCTCGGCGAGGCCGGCGCGCAGGTCGTATTTCGGCTCCCACTCGGTGAGTGACTTGACCTTGTCGGCGGAGCCAAGCAGGCGCTCAACCTCCGACTTGCCGGGGCGGATGCGCTCGTCGTCGGTGATGATCTGGGCGTTGGGGTTGATCAGCTCGATCATGGTCTTGGCGAGCTTGCCGATGGAGACTTCGACCCCGGTGGCGAGGTTGATCTCTTCGCCGATCACATTGTCGGACTTGGCGATCTCGACAAAACCCATCGCCGAATCCTTGACGAAGTTGAAGTCGCGGGTCGGGCTGAGGCTGCCGAGCTTGATCTCTTCGGCGCCGTTCAGCAGCTGGGTGATGATGGTCGGGATCACTGCGCGGGCCGACTGACGCGGACCGTAGGTGTTGAATGGGCGCACGATGGTCACCGGCAGGTCGAAGGAGCGGTAGAATGACTCCGCCAGCCGGTCGGCGCCGATCTTGGTGGCGCTGTAGGGTGATTGCCCCTGGTAGGGGTGGTTCTCATCGATCGGCACATACTGGGCGGTGCCGTAGACCTCGGAGGTGGAGGTTACCAGCACCTTCTCGGTGCCCAGCTTGCGCGCCGCCTGCAGCACGTTGAGGGTGCCCTTGATGTTGGTGTCAACGTAGGAGTCGGGTGAGTGGTAGGAGAAGGGGATGGCGATCAGCGCCGCCAGATGGAATACCACATCGACCCCTTGCATCGCAGTCTCGACACCGTTTGGATCGCGAATGTCGCCGGCGAAGATGTCGAGCTGCTGTTGCTTCTCCCTGGGCAGGGAGTCGAGCCAACCCCAGGAGTTGAATGAGTTGTAGTAGACAAATGCTCTTACGTCGCAACCGAGATCCATCAGGGTCTCGGTCAAGTGGCTGCCGATAAAGCCGTCGGCGCCGGTAACGAGTACTTTCTTACCTTTTATTTCCATGGTTGGCTCTTGGTGATTTTGGGGAGTGAATAAAGAGGCAAGTCATGGTTTTTTCTGGGAAAACCCTATATTTGCCTCGATTTTAAGACGCCGCAGTATAAGATGCCCGGTAAACGGCGCGCAAGATCCAGTCGAAATAGTGGGAAACAGTGCAATTTCTAGGGCTGCGGGGCTTGCGGTGGTTGCCAATCAGGGGCTTGAGTCGGTGCACTTCAACGCTCTGTGCAACAGCAGTAGTCCGGCAATCAGGGTCAGGTTGGCCTGCTGCCCCAGCTGCTCTAGCAGCCGCTGTAGGCGTCGCTCGAATTCGTCACTCTTGGTCGGAGTATCTGGGCTGGCGAGTTCGAAGGGGAGCAGGCGCAGATGCTCCCGGCGGTCCTCAGCTTGTCGGGTTGCGCTGAGGATCTGCGCGAATTTCAGCTCACTGCGCAGATAAAAGTAGAGTTCCGGCTTACCGCCGCGCAGAAACTCCCGCGTCAGGCCGAGACAACGAATTCTCTCTGGCGTGATGCCTAGCTCCTCCCTGACCTCCCTTCGCAGTCCGGCGAGTATGCCGTGCCAGCCATCGCTGGAGTGGCGCAGGTCGTCCCAGTCGAGCGCCCCGGAGACCGAACTGCTGAGGCTGTGGCGACGGTTGGCGACCCGGCCGCTGCGCTGTGGCACCAGCAGTTGACCGTCGGCCGATTCGATCAACCCCACCAGCCCCAGATGGTTGAGCAGTCCGCTGTCGGAAAACCCTCCGAGCCGACCCGATTCGGCGGAGAGGGCCTCGCGCAGTGTCTGCTTCTCCCCTTCCGGTCGGTAGTCCATGGCAAAGTTGCTGGTCAGGCCGTCGAAGTAGTTGCCCCGGCTGAGGCTGAGGCGGGGCTGACTGCTGCTGGTATCGAGCCTGGCTAGGCGGGTTACCTGGCCGTTGTGCAGCTCCGTCCGTTTTTCGCCAGACAGCTGGCGGAGCAGCGGGGCCTGGAAGCGCTCTATGTCGTACCCGATCGGATCACTGGCTGCCTCGATCTCTACCGCTGGTTGCTGCAGCGCCTCGCCGGAGAGCGCAAGGCTCATCGGCAAGCGGTACTTTGTGCCCGCGATCTGTGCGGAGATGGGCGGCTCCCGATGGTAGAAGTCGAGCAGCTGTTGGGCGTCGAGGTGCAGACGGGCCTCCTGACGACTGGCTTCGCCACTCAGTGGTTCGCAGAAGAGTCTGCAACTCTCCTTGTCGGTGGACAACCAAGGCATGCGGGGCTCCTACTTAGGCGCTATGAATAGTTTCGCCACCATACCAGCAGCAGCCGAGAGGTGATGAAGAAGATGGCCAGGGAGATGGCGATAAAACCGATCCCAAACAGCCACTGTGGCTAGCCCAGCAGTGCCACCGACTTGACCTGCATATGCACTGCCTTGCCAGGCTCCAGCCCGAGCAGGTTGGCCGACTTGTGGGTGATGCGGGCGAGCAGGGCGGTGCCGCCGGCGTTGAGCCGCACCGTCATCTGTGAGGGGCTCTCCGGGTAGAGCTCGACCACCTGCGCCGGGAAGATGTTGAGGATGCTGGTGTCGTGCTGGTGTGCCAGGGTCAGGCTCACATCCCGCGCCAGTACCCGCAGCCGTACTGCCTGGCCGACCTCGATCTCGCTGCGGGCGAGGGTGAAGCGGCCGCCGGAGAAGGCGACGGAGGTGAGATGGAAGCGGTCGTCGTGGCCCACCACTCGACCTTCAATAATTGCCTCCGCATCGCTGCCGTGGGCCAGCGGCAGGTCGCTGCGGGTGAAGATCTCAGCGATCGGCCCGCTGGCGCGAATCTTTCCCGCCTCCATCAGCAAAATATGGTCGGCCAGCCGTGCCACCTCCTCGGGGGCGTGGCTGACATAGAGGATTGGGATTGCTAGCTCCGCATGCAGCCGCTCGAGAAAGGGCAGGATCTCCGCCTTGCTCTGCAGGTCGAGGGCGGCCAGGGGTTCGTCCATTAGCAGCAGTTGCGGACTGGTCAGCAGCGCGCGGGCGATGGCGACGCGCTGCCGTTCGCCGCCGGAGAGCCCGTTGGGACGGCGTGCTAGCAGCGGCTCCAGACCGAGCAGGGCGATCGCCTGGTCGAAGTCGACATGGCGCTCTCCCGCTGGCAGCCGTTTCAGGCCGTATTCCAGATTGCCGCGTACCCTGAGGTGGGGAAACAGGCTCGCCTCCTGGAACACGTAGCCGAGCCGGCGGCGGTGGGTGGGCACAAAGTGGCGGCGATCCTGCCAGAGGGTGTCGCCGATCTTGAGGTAGCCATCCCGGCAGCGTTCCAACCCGGCGATCGCCCGCAGCAGGGTCGTCTTGCCGCAACCGGATGGGCCGAAGATGGCGCTCACCCCGCTCGCTGGCAGCGTGAATTCGGTGCTCAGCTGGAACTCACCTCGCTCGATCTGGATGCGTGCCTGGATGCTCATCGCATGCCCACCGCAAAACGTCGGTTGAGGCTGAACACCGCCAGCAGCATCAGGAAGGAGAGCAGCAGCAGCCCGCCGGCAAGCCAGTGGGCCTGAGCATATTCGAGCGCCTCGACATGATCATAGATGGCGATTGAGAGCACTTGGGTCTCGCCGGGGATGTTGCCGCCGATCATCAGCACCACACCAAACTCCCCCACGGTGTGGGCAAAGCCAAGCACCGCGGCGGTGAGAAAACCGGGCCGGGCCAGCGGCAGTGCGATGCTCCAGAAACGGTCGAACGGGGTGGCGCGCAGGGTGGCGGCCACCTCCAGCGGGCGTCGGCCAATGGCGCTGAAGGCGTTCTGCAGCGGCTGTACCACGAAGGGGAGGGAGTAGAAGACCGAGCCGACCACCAGCCCGCTGAAGCTGAAGGCGAGGGGGCGGCCGCCGAGGGACTCCAGCAGCTTGCCGATGGGGCCGTGGGGGCCGAGGGCGATCAGCAGGTAGAAGCCGAGCACGGTGGGGGGCAGCACCAGCGGCAGGGCGATGATCGCCTCGGCAATCACCTTCAGGCGGCAGCGGGTGCGGCTCAGCCACCAAGCCAGGGGGGTGCCGAGCAGTAGCAGGATCAGGGTGGTCAGGCCGGCTAGCTTGAGGGTGATCCAGAGTGCGGCGAGATCGGCCTCATCCAGCATCTGGGGTTCCGTAGCCATAGCCCTGGATGGTGGCCTTTGCCCTGTCACTCTGAAAGAAGTTGTAGAAGGCGCGGCTTGCGGCTGTCTCTCGCAGCAATACCGCTTGTTGTTCGATCGGGGTGTGCAGCGACCCTGGCACCAGCCAGTAAGAGCCGGGGATCGGTTGCCCCGGGCGCTGGATCTGCGATAGGGCGACAAGGCCCAGCTCGGCGCTGCCGCTCTTCACAAACTGGAACGCCTGGCCGATATTTTCGCCGCGCACCATCCGCGACTGCAACGCCTGCCAGAGGCCGTGTTTTTGCAGCAGCTGTTGGGCCGCCCGACCGTAGGGGGCGAGTTTGGGATTGGCGATGGCCAAGTGGCGGAAGCTGCCCTTCTTCAGCACCTCTCCAGCCGGATCGACCTGAGTTGCGTCTGGACTCCACAGGGCGAGGCGCCCCACTGCGTAGGTGAAGCGGCTGTCTGGGACCATCAATCCCTGCTGATCTAACATCTCGGGGCGTCGCCTGTCTGCGGCAAAAAAGGCATCGAAAGGGGCACCGTTGCGGATCTGCGCATAGTGTTTGCCGGTGGAGCCGACCACCAGCACCAGTTTGTGTTCGCTGTTCTCTTCGAACTGTTTGGCGATGCTGCGCAGGGTCTCGGCAAAGTTGGCGGCGACCGCGATCCGCAGCGTCTCTGCCTGGATGATGCTTGAGAAGAGCAGGCAGCTCGCGTAGATCAGTAGGGTTGCCAGTCTACTTGGGTGGGTCATCGCTACTCCTGATAGATCGACGCTGGGTGAACGATATACAAAAACGCCAGTGGATTCATCAACTGGCTGGGGTATGCCGGTTGGCGGGGAGGGTGAGGCTGTGTGACAGCGTCGCCTGGGTAAGTTTCCAGGTTCGCTGTCATGATGGTTCGATTGCTATTCAGTAGAGAAGAAAGGGCTTGGGCTGAGCTCAACCTTTCGACATTTCAGGCCAAGGCCGCGGAAACTGTCATCCTGGGAGTAGATCTGCAGGCCGGTGGCAATATAGCCGTTGGGGCAGCCTACATATTGATGCCATTTTCTGCAGTTGGTGTGTTGCACCTTCTCTGCTGCGGCATTGATGCTGCGCACCAGCGGTGGGCTGGTGGAGAGCGTGGCGGCATAGAGCGCAATCCCCTTCAAGCGGTTTTTGCTACTCTGTTTTTTGTTGGTGGTGCAGACACTGATGCCGTGTACATACTGGCCGGCAGGTAGGCTGACCACTTTTTTGTTACCCGCGCTGCCGGTGCAGATGTTCTTTGACTTAGACGAAGGCTGCTTTTTTACGCTAGCCTTGTTCAGCGCCCGCGGGGTGGCCTTGATGTCGCAGGGTTTGTCGTGATTCTCTTGCCAGCTGACGTCGGTAATGCCGGCATGGGAGTGACGAAGGCGTGTCTCTTCTGAGCCATAGTCTCTGCTAGGTAGCGAGAGTGGCTCTTCATAGCTGAACTCCCCTACGTTGAGGCGTGTGAGTGTACCGGAATAGCCTGAGATCTTGCTGGGTATGTTGGCGTTGCCGAGCTTGAAGTAGGCCTGGTCAGCATAGACCGTAGACCAGGCAGCGAATGCCATGAGGCTTGCAGCGATGATGCGGGTTATTGCCCGCACTATTTTCCCCTGCTCTAGTAAGCGAGGTGAAGCTGCTCAGCCCTTTGGCTTCGTCGCTGTGTTTGGCGCGGGCGCCCATCACCTGATGGGTGTCTTCTCTGCCGAGCGCCCCGCCACATAGCCGCCCAGGCCGATCTGCAGCAGCGTCCAGGCTTCGTCCGCCAATGGGTTGGCGAGCCAGCCGAAGCTGTCGAATACTACCAGTGCGAGAAAGGTCAACATGGTGACCGGCCGCCAGCTGCGCTGCAGCCAGGACTGCCCGGTCG
>Ga0256846_1000099_pt1 | contig 37131 bp, 22 predicted proteins | sample TevniametaG_FD_189098 | JGI IMG/M metagenome (GOLD analysis project Ga0256846, IMG submission 189098) | Tube worm associated microbial communities from hydrothermal vent at the East Pacific Rise, Pacific Ocean - Tevnia | ecosystem: Host-associated > Annelida > Integument > Unclassified ...
ATATATAGATTGGAAAAACAATCCCGCTGAATTTGAATATAAATTAACCGAAGATTCCGATGTGCAATTGGCAAGAATCAATAAAGTGAAAGAATTTCAGGTTTTGGGTTATCCAAAATACAAAAGGTTTACTGTAGATATTGATAGATCAGGGGATGGTATTATAAGTGGTGCAGTAACCTTTGAAAGAAAGCCTAAGTTTAAAAAAGAGATATTGTTTTTAAGAACTTTGGTTGAGGGACATGCAGTTTTATATGCCTATGAAGAGCAGAATTTGAAACGTTACTTTTACAGTGTGGCTAACGGAGATGTTAAACAGCTTGTGTATAAATTATATAAAGCGTATAACAAGGAAGATGAAGAGATGCAAATTAGAGTTAATAAGGCATATAAACAACAACTTTTGAATAGCTTAAGATGTAAGTCCGTTTCAATTCGTGATATAAAAAATTTGGAATATAAAAAACAAGCTTTAGTAGAGTTATTTTTAAAATACAATAAGTGTAAACAAAATAATTTTAGTTATAAGCGGGATATCAAGAAAGATTGGTTTAATTTATCGATTAGACCGGGCATGAATAGTTCTTCTTTGTCAATTTACAGTAATCGTTCACGCTTTGATAACTCACATTTTGATAGGAAGTTGAGTTTTAGAATAGGATTAGAAGCTGAATTTGTCATGCCTTTTAATAAGGACAAGTGGGCTATTATTGTTGAACCGACTTATCGATATTATCAAACAGAAAAAGAATTACAAGGACAGAATGTGAAGGTTGATTATAAATCTATTGAAATGCCGGTGGGTATCAGATATTATATGTTTTTAAATGATGAATCAAAGTTATTCGTAAATGCTTCTTATATCATTGATTTAGCAAACACTACCGAATCTAAAATTGATTTTGAAGTTAGAGATGATTTAGACATAAAAGCGTCTGGCAGCTTTGTGTTAGGTATGGGTTATAATTACAAGAAAAAATATAGTTTAGAGTTGCGATATCAATTTAAGCGTAATTTGTTGAATCGCTATGCGGCATGGACATCAGATTTTAAAAATTTATCTTTAATTTTAGGATATAATATTTTTTAAAAATTTTATTTATACAAAAATAATAAACGGTTTGTGTTCTCGCGCAAACCGTTTTTTATTCATTTTAATAGTCATAATTTTATTGTAATTTTGCACCAAATTTTAATTTAGATGGGTTGCGATAAAAAACATAAATCAAATGGTTCGGGAGCAGATCATATTCCTTTTTCCATAGATACACCGATGAGACCTGATGCAGAAGATCTAAGTCAAGAAGAAAAAATTAAAAAAATAGAAACCAAAGTTGCTGATATTTTGGAGATTTTAGGAATGGATTTGAACGACGACAGTATTTGCGGCACACCGCGAAGAGTAGCAAAGATGTATGTGAAAGAAAATTTCAAAGGACTAATTACTGAAAATATGCCAAGGCTTTCTTCGTTTGAGAATAAATTTCAATATGGTGAAATGCTAGTGGAAAAAAATATTAGCGTATTTTCGACTTGTGAACATCATTTATTGCCCATTATTGGCAAAGCACATGTGGCATATATTTCAACAGGACACGTGATAGGACTCTCAAAAATCAATAGGATTGTGGACTATTTTGCTCGTCGTCCTCAGGTGCAGGAACGTTTAACGGTTCAGATTGTCAAAGCCATGCAAGAAGCTTTGCAAACCGAAGATGTTGCTTGTGTAATAGATGCCAAGCATATGTGTTTGGTCTCTAGAGGGATAAAAGATATTACATCTTCAACCATTACGTCAGAATTCACGGGTAAGTTTAAAAGTCCTGAAGTTCGTAAAGAGTTTTTTAAGTATATTGAAATGGATACAAAACATATTTAGGATTTATGAAAACAGAGCTGAAAATATATAACTCCATTACGGGAAAAAAAGAAATTTTTGTTCCAATCACTCCTGATTACATAGGAATGTATGTCTGTGGACCAACGGTCTACAGCAATGTGCATTTGGGCAATGTGAGAACTTTTGTTTCTTTTGATGTGATTTATCGTTACCTGAAATATTTGGGATATAAAGTGCGCTATGTGAGAAATATCACTGATGCCGGACATTTAGAAGATGACTCGGATGATGATAAAATATCTAAAAAAGCCAGACTGGAACAGTTGGAACCTATGGAGATTGTTCAGCATTATACCATTGATTTTCATCGCGTTTTGGATCTGATGAACAATCAGCCTCCAAGCATTGAGCCCACGGCAACCGGACATATTATCGAGCAGATTGAAATTACAAAAAATTTAATGGAAAAAGGATATGCTTATGAAAGTGAGGGCTCTATTTATTTTGATGTTCAAAAATATGACAAACAAATTGCTAAATACGGGAGATTGAGTGGAAGAAATTTAGACGAGACGATTGCCAATACCAGAGATTTGGAAGGACAAGAACAAAAACGTAACCCACAAGATTTTGCACTTTGGAAAAAAGCCAAGCCACAACATATTATGCGTTGGCCATCACCTTGGAGCGATGGCTTTCCGGGTTGGCATTTAGAATGTACGGTGATGAGCACAAAATATCTGGGAGAACAATTTGATATACATGGTGGAGGAATGGATTTGAAGTTTCCGCATCACGAATGTGAAATTGCTCAAGGAAGAACGGCTCACGGTGTTGACCCCGTGAAATATTGGATGCATGCTAACATGCTGACACTCAATGGAAAAAAGATGTCAAAATCGACCGGAAATCATTTGTTGCCTAATGAAGTTTTCAGTGGAGATAACACAATTTTAAGCAAGGCTTATGCACCGGCAGTCGTTCGTTTTTTTATGCTGCAAGCACACTATAGAAACATGTTGGACTTGTCTGATGATGCGCTACAAGCAGCAGAAAAAGCCTATAAAAAATTAATGGAGGCGATAAAACTATCAGAAAAACTTCCGGTGAGTGAAACAACAAGTGTTGATTTGAACAAGTGGAAAAATAGTCTTTATGAGGCAATGGATGACGATTTTAATACGCCTATTTTGATTGCCAATCTTTTCGAGGCAGTGAAATATATCAATTTGATAAACAATAAAAAGGAACAAATCACCGAAACAGATAAAAAAGAATTGAGTCGGTTGATAAAAGATTTTTCTTTCACGGTTTTGGGTTTGCATTGTTTAGACTCGAAAGATGATAATAGTCAAGCTTTTGGAAAAACCTTAGAACTTCTGATTGATATCCGAAATAAGGCGAGAGCTGATAAGAATTGGGCTTTGTCTGACCAAGTGAGAGACGAATTGGCAAAATTTGGTGTGCAACTCAAGGATTCCAAAGACGGAACAACTTATTCTTTTATGTAGATTTATGATGTGACGGGTTTATTTTTCAACAGAAACTTTTGATAAAAAAACAGACCGACAAGCCCTCCAACGGTGTTGGCAACAGCATCCAGCCAATCTCCGGATCGTCCGGGGATGAGATAGGCTTGCATGAACTCAATAAGAATACCCCAAGCAATGGTGATAAGAATAAGTTGAATTTTTTGTCTGTTGAGTTTGGGATAAGCCAGAAGCCAAAAAATAACCAGAAAAAAATACAACAAAAAATGCCCGAATTTATCAATGTGATTAAAACGTAACAGTTTGACGTGTAGTTGGGGGGTTAGACTGATTGCGGTCAGCCATATACTGTAGCCAACCGCCAGAATTTTATATTTATGCTTTAATATATTCTTGATAAGCATCAGCGTCTAAAAGATTTGCCAAATCGCCGGCATTTTCAATTTTGATTTTGACAATCCATCCTTTGTCATAAGGGTCTTTATTGATGAGTTCAGGTTCAGATTCAAGATCTTCGTTAAATTCTTTGACTTCTCCACCAACGGGAAGCAATAAATCAGAAACGGTTTTTACGGCTTCTACTGTTCCGAAAACTTCATCGGCATCAAGTGTTTCTCCCTCGGTATCAACTTCAACATAGACAATGTCTCCTAATTCTCTTTGGGCAAAATCAGTGATGCCTATTGTGGCAATATCCTCATCAACACGAACCCATTCGTGATCTTTGGTATATTTTAAATCTTGTGGTACGTTCATTTTTGAAAAATTTAATTTATTTAAGGCAAAAATAGGTTATAAATTATTATTAAAAAAGTACTTATGTTTGTTTTTTCTCAACTTATAAAAATTAATTTCCAAAGGTATATTTAATGCTTAAACCTCCTCTGATTGTTGTAAAGGGATAGGATGTTGAAACGGCAAATTCCGAAAAGGAATGATTATAAAATAAAATGGCTGAAAAATTATTTGTGAGCGCATAGTCGGCCGTAAATTTTAAATTATACATGGTTTGTCCCGCAGTGATTTGATTAATTTTGTCTGATATACCTCTGATTACGGTCAAATTATTTCTGATGGAAGCATCCAATTTTAAAATCAAATCATTGGTAAATTCCATTCTTCTTCCGGCAATGGTCAGCGGTAATTTCACATCTTTAATGCGATAACCCAGGCCAACTACGTATTCTTTTCCGGAAACTTCAGAAAGAGTATAGTTGTTGAGGTTCAAAGACATGGTTCTGTCTTTTTTCATTTCAAAATTTAATTGCAATGAATTTTTTAGTTCCATATTCACCTTAATCAAAGGATTGAAAGCTTCGGTTAGCGTTAAATTATCCATAATCCAAGATGAATAGAAATTTCCGTTGGCATCTTTGGCGTTGGGATTTCCGCTTAATTGCAAGTTGTTTGTGAACTGATTTATGGTATAGTCTGATCTGTAGTTATGTTCCAGGCTGAAACGTTTAAAATGTTTTTTAAACCATTTATATCTGGTTAGTCCGGAGAATTTGATTCTCCAACTTGGAATCGGAATATTTCTGAATGGCGAAAGTTTTGATTTTTTAGGGTCGGCATCAGAATATCCGGATACAAATGCATACATTAAGACTTCGGATTGCAGCGGTCCATATCCATTGGGATAACCACTTGCAGGAACAGCAACTCCACGTTCTTTGGCAAGTCTTTTTGCAATGGCCAATCGGTTGTTCAACATCCGGTTAAAAGCAGTACTGTTGTTTTCGGAGATATTTTCAAAACTGGTTTTAATCATCATATTGGAGATAGAAAAATTACCCAGTTTTGTTGGCAGAAGTGCATGATATTGACCACCTACGGCATTGAATTGCTCACTAATATTTTCCAGATAAGATTTCTGTCCTTTGAATGTGATTGTCAATGTTTTTAAGGGTTTCATGGTTCCACTCAAAGAAATTTCTTCAGAATAATTATTGACAAAAGGTTGATTGAAATCAGGATATTTGGTGAGCCATCCGCGTTTGGCTGCCTCATATCTGATATTATCATCATTCCATCCCAGCACAAATGGAACAGAGGGGTCGGCAGACCCGAAGAAACCTACTGAATTCATGTATCCCGGCAACATCAGACCGTTGTTTTGTCTATAATTGATTTTTACGTTTTGAAGACTGGTGATAAATTCTAAAAGGTGTCCAAAGAATTTTTGTGAAGCAGATGGAGTAGAGAAATCATCATTTTCGCCTTTTCTTTTCTTTTTTCCTTTGTTTATGACGATATCTTTTTCATTAGTGTTCTTTTTTCCGTCTTTAGGATTAACACCATCTCCTTTCTTAGGTCTTGGTTTGGTTCTTTTTCTTCTTTTTTTCTTGTTGCTCCCTAAGAGTTTGTTTTTAAGTTTTGTAAGCCCGAGTTCTCGATATAACTTATTCATATCAAAAACAGTATTGAGTTGGTGAGAATTACTATTTTGAATGGTGTTTCCCAAGTCATAGCCATCAATATCTTCCAAAGCTTGTGAACTTTTTTGCCATTGGAAAAATCCGTTATAGACATAGGTGGATTTGACAAAGTTGAGCAATGGAATTTTGTTCAACGGAAGATCATAAGTTACATTCAGATTTTGGTTGTGTGTCAATGGAGTTCCAACATTGAAAAAATCGTTCCAAATACCGTTGTTGACATCGGTGGTTCCATCAGGCATAACCCAGTTTTGGATATTTCTGTTGTGCGAAATAGAATAAGAGGTTTGAATTGATTTTGTAGGATTATAATTGACACTGAATCCCCAGTCAAACATATAGTTTCTATTCTGCATTGCAGGAATACTCAATCCGTAGTTTTCAATTTCTCTGAAATTTAAGTTATTGAACCTTCTGTTGATATTGCTGTGAACAGTCACGCTCGAAGGCAATAAATTGAAATTAAAATCTTTGATGAGTCTCAGATATTTTTTCTTGAGTTTTTTAGATTTTTTAAAAGGAGAGAAACTCAAAGGTTTGAAACTGTAATTATAGTTTGCGCCGAGTCTTGTGGTTTTATCACTGTTATTTTTAATTTCATAGTCGGAATGATATATCTCGTTATAAGAGAAATCAAAAGTCAGGTTTTCAATATCGTAGAAATGATGTTTAGCCGTTTTTTTAGACTTTTTTTCTTTTGTGTTTTGGGTATAATTCTTTTTGACTCCGGAAAGGGTTATGCCTTTGTGTTTGGTATAGGTTTGTGCCACCTGCAAGATAGAATCTCGCTGTTTGGAAGTGGCTATATCAAGGCGTTTTTCCAGAGGGACGTCTCTCCAAATCGGATCATATTCAGGATCTATAAATTCCTCTGAAACGGTATAGGTCAGCGGAATATTTACATTCCATTTTCGAGGCAATAATTGTCCTACATTGGCGGTTGTGCTGATGTTGTATCGCTTGGCATTTTCAAGATTTCTGGATAAAGGACCTTCTTCCAGTGCGCCAAAGCCTACAGTTGAAATACCTCCGTTTAAAGAAATGGTGGCAAAGTCAGATAAATTGGCATCGATACTTGCACTAGATGCCCATCCGCCTTTGTTTTTCATTTCAGAAAGTCGAAGTTCATTGAACCAATATTCTCCGCAAATGTCATAGTTGGCATTGTTTCTGACACCGACCATAACAATTTTCACATCACCAAAATTAGGATTCCCTTTGATTCCGATTTTTAATTGATTGGGTTTATTTGCCGCACTTGGGTCCAAATCCTGCTCTTGATAGAAAACGGGCAGAGTGGAGGTGCTATTTCCGGATTTAATCAGCTTTAATTTTACTTGAGTCAACAAATCGAGTTTCAAATCCATTCGGTTTTCAACCGGCCAAATTTCTTCGGGATTATGAGTGCCCGGTTGTGTGACCTTCAACGGGAGTTGTATTTCATAGAAATTGTCTGAGAGATCAGAGCCAAACCTAATAAATCCGTAGGCTTCATTGTCTTGCAAATCTTGATTTCCAACAATACTTTCTGCATGGAAAAACATTTCCAAGTTTTTATATTGTCGCATATCGATACTGTTATATTTATAAACGCCTCTGGCATCGCCCTGTTCCAAATCACATACTTTTAAAGAGAGAGATTGTTCGTTTTGTCTCAGGTTGGAATTTTGTTGATAGATTTCTTCTCTTTCAATTCCCGGAGGTAGCACATAAGGGATAGGTTGTCTTCTGGCATTATCTTCAATACTGATTGCAGAACTTTCAACAAATGTTCCGTCATCATCCGGATTGGGGTCTGTAGGGTCTAAAGTCAGTTGATATTTTTTCCAATCGCCACGAACCAAATTGAGTGAAGCAAATCTTAAAACTACACGATCTTCGGTGAATCCGGTTAAATACATTCTCATAAATTTGATTGATCTGAAATCCGAGATGCTTCCTTGAACACTTGTATAATTGTGTACGGGAATTTTAAATTGTATCCAACGAGATGTTTGAGAATCTCCATTGGGAAGAGGAACGGTGGTTTCCTTGATATCTGCTACATATTGATCATTAATGCTAATATTGGGTTTGATAGGAATTTCATATTCATAATAACTGTCAATGGTGTTCATGTTCAAGTCTCTATCAATATCTTCCGTATCCGGATAAGCATTGCTTCCTGTTGTAGAATTGTTATTATTGTTGTTTAGATTAACAGGCGTGTTGCCTTCTGTTCCGTTGTAATTACGATATCTTTCAACGATGCTCCCTTGAGCATTTGAATAGTTTTGATAGTCGTCTGCGGATGGGTCATTTTGATATTGTGCCCTAATGTTTGCCGGAAGAGCATTCAAATAGTTTGCAAAAAATGCTTGTTCTTTACTATCGCTCAGTCCGTCAAAACCTACATCTTGATTTGCTCTTTCAGTTTCGTCATTTGTGAAAGCATAGACCAAAGATTGTTTGTTGGGCACTCTTGCCAAATTGGTTGAAATGGTATTTTGATTACTTCCGTCTCCGGGCAATCCGTTTTCATATTGTTTGTGTCCGTCAAAAAGAATATCTTCTGAAATATAGCCTAAATCCATATAGAGTTTTCCTCCGGCGGGAGGATTGGGATTATTGAAATAAGGGTCCATCACCCAAAAATCGATATATTCGACATTGGCCTGTTCAAAATCATTGGTTTGCAAATATCTCATGATACCTCCCCAGCGTTGTTGCGGATTTTGCAAGTTTCCTGTGTTTGCATCGAGATTGGTATCAAAATTATAAGGGCCTCTTTCTTTGGGATAAAAGACTAAGTTTAGCGGATTTAAGGTTAGAGGATATCCGGATGGAACATCTTGGTCAAAAAGTTCGGTGATTCGCACAAGTCGGCTTTCTTCTTTGGAAAGTTCGTTTTGGTCGATTCCTTCCGGGGGGTTATTGCTATAGAATATTTGGTCGATAACATACCACGACAATTTGGCTCTGTTTTTATTAGATTCAAGATTGTCTAAAAGTTGTGATTCAGGAAAACGAGCCGGTGTACTTGCCAAGTGCCAAGTGTAGTGCGGACGTAAATCGATAAACATTTGAGATGATTCAAAGTCTTCCACGTAAGTGGTGCTTCTGCCGTTGACATCGGAGACATCTGCCAGACTCGGGAATAAATAGGCAAAATCTCCTTTAATGGAAATGCTGGATTCCGCATCGGATTTTGCGCTACGGAATTTATTGGTAAATCTAGTTAAAAAAGGTAATTTGGTCGAGTACATTCCGTTGAAACCGATGATGGTATTATTGAGGGGTTCATAGCCATAGGTCGATTTCCAACTTAATGGTTTTTCTTTAAAAGACATATAAGTACCTCCTAAAACAAAATGCTCATTGAATTTATGTTCAACATTGATACCTTTAAAGATTTTTGTGGTTTGTTGAAAGATTGAATTTTGCTCTACGGAAACTTGAATAGGCACTTTGGATTGTGCAATAGACGGATTGATGATTTGCACTCTTCCGATTTGATAGTTTACGACATAGTCTATGCCTTCGACCAGTGTTCTTCCTCCTGCGGTAACGGTCACAGAACCTCTGGGGATATTAAATCCGCCGATGGGAATGCCGTCGCCCCCTGCGGTTTTATATTTTCCTTTGAGCAAAAATTTGTTTTTTGCACTGTGTTGCTCCGCTTGTGTTTTGGATAGTTTATAGAGTTCTTGATAGACATACTTTTTCTGGTTGTTGTTCCAAGTGTTTGGGTCGCTATAATCTTCTGAAGCATTTATTCTGAGCTTTTCAAATAAATATTCACCGAAAGGTTCTGTTGATGTGAACATAATCCGACCGTCTAGCGGGTCAATTGTGATTCCGCTGATAAAATCAAAGAAGCCATCTCCTTTGGCTTGTGGATCTCCTTGCATATTCAGTCTGTCCATATTAAATACGTTCAGTAAAATACGTTCATTTACATCGGGAGGAAGTTGAGTGCCTCCAACCGGCTTGATATAGTTGAAAGGCGTAGGATTGGCATAGAGAATATTCAGCCGGAAATCTTCGGGTTTGATATCAAAAGCATTCAGTGCATAGATATTTTTCATCATCAAATCCCAACTGGGTTCTGTGGTGCTTACCATATTACTCTTTAAAAGTTTTACAACGATATTTTGCGGATAAACAACGCCGTTATCAGAAAATTCACCAACTCTGTAGATTTGTCCGCCGATGGTATATTCAAAAGCAATTCCTAGAACTTCATCAGGGTTTAGTCGTTGTTTGAGAGTGATATAACCCAATTGAGGGTATAGTTTGTATTGTGTAGAATCAATTTTTATGGCGTTTTCCAAAGAAACATAGTCAACTCCGTTTGTCACGTTTAGACCTCCGAATCCTGCTGAAACCGTAGCCATATCTCTGATGGCAGGTGTGATAACGGAATTGGCGGTTCCCATTTCCTCAGGATTGAATTTGTTGACGGCATTGTTCGGAGGCGTATTAGGTTGCAAAATAAATCCGGCGGGTATGTTGTCTAAACCTAATTTTTGACTCTCTCCTAAATCCTGAATGGCAACAATATTTCTAACATCTTGTGTTTGTGTGGAACGGTTGGTTTTCCATACTTCAATGCGTGTAATCCTAACAGGACTATTGATAAACGGATAGTTTTTGAGTGCTTCGTTATAATGGTCTCTAAAATATTGTGCAAGAAAATAGTGTTTATATTCGTCATATTGCAAAATACTTTGTTCAAAATCTTGAATCACTTCACCGCCTTGAGCTTGAATGGTTCTCATGCCTGATTTTTGTTCGGCAATAACTGCTGTGATTGCTGTTTTTCCGAATTTCAATCGGGTTTTGGCACCGAAAAGACTTTGTGCACCGGTGATAAGCGCATTGGTCGATTTCATGCTGACATTTCCAACTTCAATTTTCTGAATGATATCATCTTCCGTGGGTGTATAATTTAGCTTGATTTGGTTGTTGAAGTCAAAAGTAGATTGTGTATCGTAGTTGATATCAATATTTAGACGAGTACCGATTTTTCCTTTCAATCCGATATTGATTTGTTGATCAAAATCAAAGGAAAGATTACTTCGGTTATTAATCAGTGCAACCGGATTTTCTCTCTTTGAATATCTCAGTCCGAGATCTATGCCTAAAGTTCCTCTTGGAACAATATCGATTGTCTTGCCACCGAAAATACTTTCAAAAAATTTTGAATTGACATAGAATTGTGGCAATAGGTTTTTCCTGAGTTTTTCTGCATCTTTTCCTTGTCCTGAAATTGCTTTATTTTTGTCTTTAAAATCTTTTTTGATTCCTTCTTTCAATATGAGCTCATAATATTTTTTTGGTGTGAGCACCCACGGATAAGCAATGTTATAATCTCCTATTTTTTTATTGAAATAGAAAAGCTTTGTTTCAGGATCATAGGTATAGTTACTAATAATACTTGACGGGTCAGGTAGAGAAATGGAGTTTTGATTGACAGATATTTGGGTTGAATCTTGTGCTTTTTGTTTAGGGTTTTCTTGTGCGTGAGTAGGCAAGAAACTAATCAGAACTAAAAAATAAATAGCTTTTTTCATGTGGCAAAAACTCTGTTTTGTTAAATCTCTTTTTAATTAAAAATTAAAAACGTTTTAAGGCTTCTTTTATTGTGTTTTCCAAACTTATTTCCTGATTTTCTCTGATGAGCCCGTCAATAATTTTTTCAGATCTTTTTCTGGGATATCCTAAGGCTTCCAGGGCAGATATGGCTTCTCCTTTGACTGATGAAGAAGAGCTCGACGTGCCATTTGATTCAATATCATAGGTTTTGATGATTTTGTCTTTGAGTTCAATGATTGCTCGCTGGGCGGTTTTTGCTCCAATGCCTTTCACGGCTTGCAGAGCGCTTGCATCTCCGTTGGCAATAACTCTTTGAACATCTTGTGCGGTCATTGCAGACAAGATGACAAGAGCCGTGTTGGCACCGATTCCCGATACGGAAATCAAAAGCTTAAAGAGTTCTCTTTCCAGTTGATCAAAAAAACCGTAAAGCAAATGGGCATCATCTCTTATGATTTGTTCCGTGTATAGAAAAACCGGTGCTTCAGGTTTGATTTTGGAATAGGTGTTTAAAGAAATATAGACCAAATAGCCTATGTCATTATTGTCAATGACAATATAGGTTGGTGTGATTTCAAAGACTTTTCCTTTAATGAATGATATCATGTTGTTTAATTTGTACGAAAGTATAAAATATTATCTAATCTGAAAAAATTTTATTGAATGTATAAAAGCGGTTTTTTTTCCTGCGATAGATTTTCTTGTATCCCAATTAACTCATTGTTTGATAATTCGTTTTTTGACGGTTTGTGTGTAGTTTCTACCGATGGGAATCCTTTTGTCTCCGATTTCGATAAGATTGCCCTCAATTGATTTGATTTTATCAATGGCAATCAAATAAGAACGATGAATTCTGATGAAATGTTCTCCGGAAAGTTCCTCGGCGACAGCAGACATCGATTTTAATACCAAATGGGCATCGGTGGTTGTATGCACTTTTATGTAGTCTTTCATGCTCTCGATATAAAGAATATCCTCAAGTCTGATTCGGACGAGTTTTCTATTGACTTTAAAGAAAATGAAATCGGATTTTAAATCTGAGTTCTTAACAAGTCCTTTTTCAAGTTTGATTTGATTGATGATTTTTCCTACGGACTTTGCAAATCTCTCAAAGGGTATGGGTTTGAGCAGATAGTCTAATACGTCCAGTTCAAAACTCTCAATGGCATATTCTTTATAGGCTGTAGTGATGATAATATGAGGCTTATTTCTCAGGGTTTTTATAAAAACCAGACCGTTCATCAGAGGCATGTTAATGTCTAAAAAGATAACATTAATTTCTTTTTCTTCAATAGTAGAAATGGCATCAATCGGGTTATTGAAACTGGCAATACATTCTATTTCTCGAAAGGATTCCAGATATTTCTTAATCACTCTGATTGCCAGAGGTTCGTCGTCTATAATGATGCATCTGATTTTCATTGTAAAGGGATTTTTAGTTCGACTATATATTCCCGTTCATTGATTTTTGTTTGCAACTCAAACTTGTTGCCATAGAGCAATTCCAATCTTCTTTTGACATTTTCAATGCCTATTCCGTGTTTTGTTTCAGGCTGTGTAGAATCTTCAAACGTATTAAGCACTTTAAAATATAAATTTGTGTTATTAAGGTTTTCAAAGTTAATATAAACTTTTAAATTATCATTATTTTTTTTTCCGTGTTTGAAACAGTTCTCGATAAACGGAAGTAAAAGTAGTGGTGGAATTTTGATGAAGTCTATGTTTCCGGCAATCTCAATATTTGAAACAATATGGCTTCCGTGTCGCAGTTGTTCCAATTCGATATATCCTTGGATATAGTTTATCTCATCTGTTAGATTGATTCTAGATTCTTGCGCATCATATAAAATGTATCTCATCATTTCAGAAAGTTTTAATACGACGTTAGATGCTTTGTCAGATTTTTCCAACGTGAGCGCATACAAATTATTTAAGGTATTAAAAAAGAAATGAGGTTGGATTTGAGATTTTAAAAAACTTAATTCTGTTTTCAATTGCATTTTTTGTAGTTGCTCTGAACGATTTCGTTCGTGAACCCAGTCAAAAGTCAATTTGATGGCAGTGACCAATGCAATAACATACAATTCTCCGATTACAACAGCCGTGATATGATTAAAAGAAAAAGCTTTTTGTACGCCATAGGCTTCGGGCCAAATATTTTTTGTGACCAATAAATAATTTAAGCCTGTTCGAAGAACATATACGATTCCTAAAGAAAACAGAAGCGTGAATATATATGTCCCTATTTTTTTCTTGACAACAAATTTTGGGATCAGATAATAAATATTTACATACACAATGATGATATGCAGAGGAAACTCAACCAAATTTGATTTCAAAGAATAGATATAGTCATTGAAATAGCTTCCCCATCTGATGACATTGATAGAAAAATATCCCAACCAAAAAACAACATGATATTTTATAGGGATTGTATGACCGATATTGCTTAACCAATTTGCTCTCATCAGTGGGTTTAACGATGGAACAAAACTAGGCAATTTTTGTGTGAATGGCAAGAATTGTCTTTTTCAGAACACCAATGTTGTACTGAAAATATTTAGGGATAGTCGTTTCAAGAATATGACTTTTGTCACTTATATAAAAAAATGTGCATTTTGTTGGAAAATTGATGTTGTTGGTAGATTTAATTTTTCTCCATGCTTGTCAATGTGTTAACTTTAAGGAAATTTTATTTAACTAAAACAATTTATATATGAAAAAGTTAACAGCATTATTCATGTTTTTTATGTTGGCAATAAGCACTCAGGTTTTTGCACAGGAAGGCATGATTTCCGGTACAGTCACGGACGTATCGGGAGGAGAACCTCTACCGGGGGTTAATGTAGTTGTAGAAGGAACAACACGAGGTGTTGTAACCGACTTTGACGGAAAGTATAGTATAAAAGCTTCAGTGGGTGAAGTTTTGATGTTTTCTTCCGTTGGAATGAAAACCCAATCGATTACAGTAGGGGAAAACAATACAATCAATGTGAAAATGACTGAAGATGCACAAGCATTAAAACAAGTCATTGTAACGGCTTTGGGGATTAAAAGAACACGAAAATCTTTGACCTATTCTGCTCAAGATGTGAAAGCAGATGAATTAACAAGAGTAAAAGATGTAAATCCTATCAATAGTTTGTCTGGAAAAATATCAGGAATTACGATTAATCGTTCTGCATCAGGGACAGGAGGATCCGTTAAAGTAACTATTAGGGGTAACTCATCATTTAGAAACAATCAACCCTTATACGTTGTAGATGGGATACCTATTTCCAATGTTAGCTCTGCTCAAGGGAATAGTGTGTTTGGGGGTAATGGAGAAGGTAATAGAGATGGCGGAGATGCAGTATCACTGATTAACCCTGATGATATTGAGAGTATTACCGTTCTTAAAGGAGCGTCTGCATCAGCATTATATGGATCCCAAGGAGCCAATGGGGTTATTCTGGTTACAACGAAAAAAGGACGGTCGGGAAGTGCCATCGTAAAAGTTGCCAGCAATGTGACTTTTGATAAAGTTGTAGATTTGCCAAGATTTCAAACAGAGTATACTGCTTCGTCCGGAGCAGAAACAAGTTGGGATGGTCTTAAGAAAAAATTCTCGGAGCATGTAAATGGTTTTTTTGAAACAGGAGTGACAATTATCAATTCGGTTTCTTTGTCTGCAGGAACATCAAAGGCTCAAACTTTTTTTTCCTATGCAAATACAAATGCAGGGGGAGTGATTCCAACAAATAAGTTACTTAAACATAATTTAAACGTTAGAGAAACAGCATCTTTTTTCAATGATAAATTAGATGTCGATGCAACTATTAGCTTAACAGATCAAAATATAGTAAATAAGCCCACTTCGGGACTATATTACAACACTTTAACGGGGTTATATTTATTTCCAAGAGGAAACAATTTTGAAACCTATAAAAATGACTTTGAGATTTTTGATCCTAACAGAAATTTGATGGCTCAAAATTGGCTGACCGACAGTCATATAGAACAAAATCCTTATTGGATTTTGAATAGGAATAAGACCACTGACCATAATCAGCGTGTTTTAGCTAAAGCATCGTTTACTTATAAAGCTGGTGATAATTTAAAATTCAAGACTCATTTAAGCTATGACAAGCTATTCAATGTATATGAGAGAAAAGTTTATGCCACAACACAAGGAACTTTATCTCACCGAAACGGAAGATATATTAAGATAACAGATGATAATATTCAACTTTATGCCAGTTTAATGGCGGTTTATCACAAAAATCTCACTGATGATGTGGAATTGACAACTAATTTAGGAACAAGTATTACCAATTCTAGATTTGGAGATAAATTGACTTTAGACTCGGGTGTTGCTCCGGGATTGAAATTGTCGAATTGGTTTACTATTGCAAATTTTAATGGGACAAATAATATTAGTCAAAGCATTGATAGTAAAAGAGAATTGCAGTCTATTTATGGAAGCGTTCAGTTGGGATATAGAGAAATGTTATATGCAGATTTGACAGCCCGTAATGATTGGTCGTCAACATTGGTGAATACAGATAATATGTCTTTCTTCTATCCCTCTTTCGGGTTAACAGGAATTTTAACCAAAATGTTAGATATGTCAGACAATATCAGTTTTGCAAAAGTACGGGCATCTTATTCTAAAGTTGGGAATGATATCCCTGCATTTGTTACAAGTCCCAGAAATTCAATCCATGCAGGAAATGTTTCAGGCCCGATTACGGGACCTAAACCGGGTACATCTCTTAAACCTGAAATTCAAACAGCCATTGAATTTGGAACCGAGTGGAAATTTTTTGACAGCCGTTTAGGATTTGATTTTACATATTATAAATCGAATACTGAAAACCAATATATTGTTATTGGAGCACCTGCAACCAATCCTTTTGGATACCAAAATTATGCATTTAATGCTGCTAGTGTAGAAAACAAAGGATTTGAAATTTCATTATATGGTTATCCAATCAAAACAGATAAATTTTCATGGAATTCAATTTTAAACTATGCCAAAAATAAAAATATGGTTTCCGGTATTCCGGATGACTTGAATGGTAGGCTGATTTTGACAGATCCCGGAGTAAATGGTTATCAATTAGTTATTGAAAACAATAAACCCTTTGGTATTATTGAGGGGAAAAAATTGATTCGAGATGCGAATGGGAACATATTACTAAATACTAGTGGAGAACTGCAAAAAGGAGAATTTGAAGATGTTGGATGTGTTACACCGGATTTTACATTAGGATGGACAAATTCTGTGGATTATGGAAATTTCTCATTAAATATTCATATTGATGGAAGATTTGGAGGGCAAGTGATGAGTGTTACTGAAGCCATGCTAGATGGTTTTGGTGTTTCGGAACGCACTGCAGAAGCAAGAAATGCAGGAGGTGTAAATATTGATGGATTAACAGATTTTAATGCAAAAGAATATTATACAACAATAGGCAATAGGGCAGGGGCTTTGGGAGAATATATTTATGATGCCACCAATATCAGATTGAAAGAATTATCACTAGGCTATAAATTTAGTTTTAATAATGGATTTATGATTAGAAGAGCTAACGTTTCTTTAGTGGGAAGAAATCTAATGTTTTTATACAAAAAAGCTCCGTATGATCCTAATATTTCTCTTAGTACTGGAGAAGGTCTGCAAGGGGTTGATGTTTTTGGAATGCCATCAACCAGAAGTATTGGTTTCAACGTTAACTTAACTTTTTAAAATTATAGATTATGAAATTTTATAAAAAATATATAATTACGATAGTAGGCATCGCCTTGGCGTTGACTAGTTGCACAGACAGATTTGCCAACATAAACGATTCGGAATATGGATTTACCGATAATCAGTTAGAACAGGATTTCAATCATGTGAGATCTTTATTTGCACCGATGTTGAATAATATTTATACCTATGATCCGGCTTGGAAAATGCAGTTACAACAAAACTTAATTGGAGATGTTTATTCGGGTTATATGATGCCTCCAACTCCATTTGCGGGAAATATCAATAATATGAATTATGCTTTAGTAGATGGGTGGAATGGTTTTCCTTGGTCTATTGCTTATGGAGAAATAATGAGCAACGCATTGAAAATTAAACAACGTGCAGAATCGAACTACCCCCAGTTTTATGCATGGTCTTTAATTTTGAAAGTAGAAGCTATGCATCGTGTATCAGATATTTATGGACCTATAGTGTATTCTGCATATGGAACGGAAAATGCTCTGATTTCTTATGACTCCCAGCAAGCCGTATATAATAAGTTTTTTGATGAACTGGATATTGCAGTTGCAGATTTAACTGCTCGTGTCAATGCAGGAGAATCATCTAAATTTGTAGGTACGGATTTTACGAAATACAATGGGGATTATGCACAGTGGGTTAAGTTTGCCAATTCATTACGCTTGCGTTTAGCCATGAGAATAGCCATGGCTGATCCGGTGAAAGCACAACAAGAAGCTGAAAAAGCAATTAATCATCCACTTGGAGTGTTCACCAGTAATGGTGATAATGCAATAGTGGCATCTCCAAAATATAATCATCCGTTGATAGTGATTAATTCTGCATGGAATGATATTAGAATGGGAGCCCCTATGGAGTCCATTTTGAAAGGATATAATGACCCCAGAATTTCTACTTATTTTCAACCATCTACAGTTGTATCAGGGGAATATAAAGGCATTAGAAATGGAATTGATATTGCAGCAAAGTCAGATTATGCAGTCTTTTCTCCTCTTGGAGATGTAATTGATACTAATGAAATTGTTTGGATGAGTGCGGCAGAGGTATATTTTTTAAGAGCAGAAGGGGCGCTTCGAGGCTGGAATATGGGAGATACAGCACAAAATTTATATAATATGGGAATAAGTACATCGTTTGAACAACACGGAGTAGGTGGTGCCGCAACCTATACGAATGATGCAACAAGCACAGCAATTCCCTATGTAGATCCTGTTAATGCTGTCAACAATGTTCCTGCAGGAAATCCTCACTTGAGTACAATTACAATAAAATGGGATAATACTGCTTCTAATGAGGAAAAACTTGAGAAAATTATCACTCAAAAATGGATTGCCATGTTTCCTGATGGGCAAGAAGCTTGGAGTGAATTCAGAAGGACAGGATATCCTAAATTATTCACAGTTGTCATTAATAACAGTAATGGAGAAATTAGCACAGAAGATTTCATTCGTAGAATAAATTTTCCTCGTTCAGAGTATGATAAAAATCCTGAAGGAGTATTAACGGGAGTAAGTCATTTAGGCGCAGGAAATCCTGACACCGGCGGCACCCGACTATGGTGGGATACAGGATCGAACTTTTAACTTTAAGTGAATAGATAGATATAGATGATTTGAGTTAAATCAAAACAAACGGGAATGATACGTTATTCCCGTTTGTTATCTTTGATTTATTGAACATGAATCTTTACAATTTATTCTTGTTTAAATCTTAAAGTTTAAACAAACAAAGTCTTAACTTGTCGCGGAGAATTGAGAGAGAAACTTTTTTTATTAAAATATTTAAAATGAACAAACAAATAATTGATATTTCATACAGACCTGCCGGTCAGTTTGAGGAAACCCGTTTTGAGAAAATTCATAATGTGATTTTTTCAAATTCCATAACCGGTTCCGTTGTTGTAGCCCGAGAAATAGCAGATTTGATTAAAAGCAAACAAGCAAATGATAAGATTTGCGTGCTTGGATTGGCAACAGGTTCCTCTCCTATAAAAGTTTATGAAGAACTGGTACGCATGCACAAAGAAGAAGGTTTAAGTTTCCAAAATGTAGTAACTTTTAATCTGGATGAATACCTGCCGATGGAAAAAAACAGCATACATAGTTATTATTATTTTATGCATGAGCATTTGTTTAATCATATTGATATTAAACCCGAGAATGTCAATATCCCCGATGGAATGATTTCTCGTGACGAGTTACATCAATATTGCATTGATTATGAACTGAAAATTCAAGAATATGGCGGCTTGGATTTTCAACTTTTGGGGATTGGAAGAACAGGACATATAGGTTTCAATGAACCCGGTTCACATTATAACTCAGGAACACGCAATATTACTTTGGATCACTTGACTAGATCTGATGCAGCTCCCTCGTTTCTCGGGATAGAAAATGTTCCAAAAAAAGCTATAACAATGGGAATTGGAACAGTTAGAAAGGCGAAAAGAATTGTCTTATTGGCGTGGGGAAACAAAAAAGCATCGATCATTCAAAAAGCTATTGAAGGAGAAAGATCCGCAGAAATTCCGGCTTCTTATCTGCAAGATCATAAGAACACGACTTTTGTTTTAGACCATGAAGCATCAGAAGAATTGACACGAATAAAAACACCTTGGTTGGTCAGATCTTGTATATGGGACGAAGAAACCTCCGGGAAGGCGATTATTTGGCTGTGCGAGAAAACAAAAAAATCTATTCTGAAACTCACGGATAAAGACTATAATAACAACAGTCTGTCCAGTTTGTTGGTCAAAGAAGGAGCTGCATATGACCTGAATATCAAAATGTTTAACAGAATACAGCACACCATTACGGGATGGCCGGGAGGAAAACCCAATGCAGACGATTCTTCAAGACCGGAAAGAGCAAAACCACACAGCAAACGAGTTATTGTTTTTAGCCCGCATCCGGATGATGATGTGATTTCTATGGGAGGAACCATCGACAGGCTGGTGGAACAAGGCCATGAGGTGCATATTGCTTATCAAACTTCGGGTAGCTTGGCAGTATCAGATGCCGATGCTTTAAGATATGCCGAAGTAATCAAAGATATCAATGGAAAAAAAATTGAAAAAATCGATGCGCTTATAGAAAAAATTAAATCGAAAAAAGACAATGGAGTTGATGATGATGAAGTAAGAAAGCTAAAATCGATTATCAGAAAAAGAGAGGCTGTAGCTGCTACAAGATTCTTGGGAGTTTTAGATAAAAATGTACATTTTTTGAATATGCCTTTTTATGAAACCGGAACAGCAAAGAAAAGAGCTTTGAGTGAAGCGGATATCGATATTGTAACGAACTTGATTGAAGAAGTAAAGCCGCATCAGATTTTTGCGGCGGGAGATTTGGCAGATCCACACGGAACGCATAAAATTTGTCTGGATGCAATTTTGGCAGCCATTGAAAAAACGAAACATAAAGATTTTATGAAATACACGTGGATATGGCTTTATCGTGGGGCATGGCATGAATGGGATATTCACCAAATCAATATGGCTGTGCCAATGAGTCCTGACCAAGTTTTGAAAAAACGAAAAGCTATTTTCTTTCACCAATCTCAAAAAGACGGTGTTATGTTTCAGGGAAATGATACTAGAGAATTTTGGGTTCGAGCAGAAGAAAGGAATCATGATACGGCAAGAAAGTATAACGAATTGGGCTTGGCAGATTATGCGGCAATGGAAGCCTTCAAAAGATATTATTTTTAAGTGAGATGAAATGCCTGTGACTGATAAATTGAAAAACAGTAAAATATGAAAATATAAACACGTGAAAACGAAATGAAGACGATTAAAATATTTCCACTACTGATTATATTTTTTCTTGCCACGAGTTGCAAATCACAAAAAAATCATTTTAGACATAATTTGATGCCTGTGCCTCGTAGTTTTAAAATAGAAAAAAATAAGTTTGTGATAGATGAGAACTTTTCTATTTCAGTCACCGATAAAGCCAATAGAAGAGTGAATGTTGCAACGACCAAGTTTTTGAGAAGATTGAGTGATAGGACGGGAATTTTTCTGAAAAACGGATTTGCATACAATAAAAACGAAATCAATCAGCCGGATCTAAAAATAAAATTTAACAGACCGGGAAAATTAGAAATCAATGAAAACGAGTCTTATCATTTGAAAATTGAAAAAAACAAAATATCTATCGATGCGGAAACCGATATCGGAGTGATTTATGCGCTGGAGACTCTTTTGCAATTGATTGATTATGATGAAAATGGCTATTTCATTCAAGCCGCGGTGATTGATGATAGACCTAGATTTACATGGCGCGGCTTGATGATTGATGTGGCACGTCATTTTCAGCCTGTAGAAGTTATCAAAAGAAATCTCGATGCAATGGCAGCCGTAAAGATGAATGTTTTTCATTGGCACTTATCAGATGATCAAGGTTTCAGAATGGAATCAAAAACACATCCGGAATTGCATTTGCTTGCATCTGACGGGCGGTATTATACACAAGACCAAATCAAGGAAGTTGTGCAATATGCATCTGACAGAGGCATTCGGGTGGTGCCGGAAATTGATGTGCCCGGACATGCCACGGCAATTCTGACGGCTTTTCCTGAATTAGCCAGTAGAAATCGAAAATATATGTTGGAAAGAAATGCGGGGATTTTTAACCCGACTTTAGACCCTACCAATGAAAAAACCTATAGAATTCTAGTAGATTTATTTGGGGAAATGGCGGCGTTGTTTCCTGATAAGTACTTTCATATTGGCGGTGACGAAAATGAAGGAAAAGACTGGGATGCCAGTATAAAAATACAGTTGTTTATGAAACAACACGCTTTGCATTCCAACCATGAATTACAAACCTATTTTAACATCAAATTACAAAAGATTTTATCCGGCTATGGAAAAAAATTGATGGGGTGGGAGGAAATCATGACTCCTAAAATGCCTAAAACAGCCTTGATACACTCATGGAAAGGAGTGAATGAAGGTTTGCCGGCAGGACAATCTCTGATTAATGCCGTAAAAAATGGCTATCAAACCATTTTGTCTAACGGATATTATATTGATTTGATGTTGCCTGCAAGCTCTCATTATCTTGTAGATCCGATTCCTGAACATGCGCGATTGACAGCAATTCAAAAAGCAAGAATTTTGGGAGGAGAAGCAACCATGTGGAGCGAATTGGTTACGCCACTGAGCATAGATTCCAGAATATGGCCGAGAACGGCAGCCATTGCAGAACGATTTTGGTCTCCAAAAGAAGTGAGAAATGTCAGAGATATGTACAGGCGCTTGGAAGAGACAAGCTTCAGGTTGGAAGAATTGGGAATCATGCATATCAGAAATAAAGATGTGATTTTGAGAAAGCTTGCAAATAATCAATCGGTTGATGCTTTAGAAGATTTGTCTGATGTTTGTGAACCTTTGAAAATATATACAAGAAATAAAGGAGGAACCGAGTATCAATCTTTCTCACCTTTTTCACTTTTTGCCGATGCTTGCACCGCCGATGCGCCCGATGCTTTGAGATTTTCCAATTTGACAAATGATTATGTTGCTCAAGCAAATGCATCTGCCAAAAAGCAGATGCTGAAGATGCTGAAAAAATGGTCAAAAAATCATGAAATATTTAGACAACTGAAGCAAAATCCAATGCTGAAAGACATAGAGCCATTGTCAGTATGTCTTTCTGATTTTTCAAGCATAACCATGAAAATGCTTAATGGAAAAAAGCTTGATATTTCAGAAATAAACCAAGCCTATCAGCATATTAAGAAACAAGTGGCTGATGTTGAACTTGCATTGGTGAAACCTTTCAAAAAACTGATTAAAAATTATGCACGGAAAAATAAATTGAAAATTAAATTAAATTAAATAATACTGAGTTTGTCCCCGAATCCCTAAACTTGAGTCGTTTTTTAGTTCGTAAAATCAGCAAGAATAATTCTTTTTTCTTTTTGCGTTCAAATTTCAAAAGGCAAACTCAGTTTTTTTATACATTTGTAACGAGAGAAGATTTGATTCGTTTTCTTGATATTAAAATCACAGGTTATGTATAAAATTTTGTATATTTTTCTTTTCATATTCCCTTTGTTTTCAGCTGCTCAAACTCAAATCAGAGGAAAAATTATCGATTCAAAAACCAAAGAACCCCTGGCTTTTGCCAATGTAATGCTGGATGCCACACATGGCACAGTCAGTGATTTTGATGGAAATTTTAATCTTGAAATTCCCAATCATGTCGAACAAATTCTGATTTCTTATATAGGCTATCAAAGAAAAACTCTTAAGATTTCTCCCGAAACAAAATATTATAAAATTGAACTGAATCCCATTTCCGAGGCGCTTAAAACGGTTGTTATTTCTACCAAATATGAAGATCCTGTCATCAAATTGATGCGTCGGATTATCAAGGCGAAAAAGAAGAATGACTATAGAAAAAAAATATCAAAATATGCTTTTGTCAAATATTATAAATTTTTGGTAACAGCCAATTATGATTCAATTGACGGACGACTGGATTCGATCTATGAGAAAGATAAATTGGTCAAGATAGATTCATCTCTCTTTGAATTCAAGAAAGAGCTCAAAGAAAAAGATATGTTTTTGATGGAAAGCCTCACTAAAGTAAACAGTGGATACGGAAAAGAAAAAAACAAAGTGATTGCCACAAGAACAGCCGGTCTGAAAAATCCGATGTATGAAGTTTTGGCATTGCAAATAGCCAACCAAAATGTATATGACGATAATTATAAGTTTTTATTCAAGGAATATTTGGGTCCTTTGACCAATTTGTCGCTTAAACAATATCAATATGAAATTGAAGATACAATAAGTATGCAGCACAGAGATGTGTATGTAATTTTATACAAAAACACTAAAAAGCCTTTGATTTCCGGAAAACTTTTTATAGATAAACAATCTTTGGCGATTGCCAAAATGACGTTGAATACCTATAAAGCCTTTGAGCTGATAACAACACATCATTTTACTTATATGCCGGTGTATGATGTTTGGTTTCCGCAGTATTCAACAATGAACATTAAAAAAGCGGGAAATAAAAATGGCCTAGCGATAGACGGAGTAATTACGGTGACATCCAAAACAAAAAAGGACAAAAAAAAGCATACGAATCAAAACAATGTGATGGATTATCTTTATGCGATGTCTATTAATAAGATTATGGATGTGCGTATAGGAAACCACTACGCAGATAAAATTAAATATGATTTACAGATTGCGCCTGATGCACACCGAAAAACGGAAGATTTTTGGACGAAATATACAGGAAAGAGACATACGAAAAGAGAGTTGAACACTTATAAATTTGTCGATTCGATTGCCAAAAAAGAAAAAGTTGATGAAAAAATAAATTTCTATAGAAAACTGTCACAAGGATATTATGCCATAGGTTTTATGGATTTGGACTTTGCCCGTTTCATAAATTATAATCGATATGAAAGCGTTCGAATACAGCTGGGAGGAAAAACCAACGAAAAACTGTCGGATAGATTTTTTGTCAGTGCTTATGCAGCCTATGGATTCAAGGATAAAGATGTGAAATATAGTGCTCGAATCGACTGGAAATTGAGACACTTATCCCGGACTTTTTTGCATGTGTCATATTTGAATGATTTGCGCAAATCAGCGGCGTTCACAGAGTTTGGAAATAATATTTTGGATCGATCATTGTTGCATCTGTCACATGATAAGTATTTTATGGAAAAAGGCTATGAGATTGGTTTGTCACATTTGTTGTCACCTGATTTCAAAACAAATATCAATTTCAAAAAATATGATATAATTTCAAAATATCAGATTCCTTTTCATTTGGGAGCCATAGAATTTCAAAAAGCTGATTTTGTCATTGCAGAATTGAATATTGATTTTCAGCCTTTCAGCAAATTTTTTTTGATGCCAAGCGGAAGAAAAGTAATCAAAGACGGCTATCCGAAGTTTAGTTTGCATATCGAAAAATCAATTCCGTCACTGCAGATAGATACAAGAGATTTTCTCAGAATGGATTTTCAAACTTTATATATAAAAAAATATCTGAATAAAAATCATACCGATGCCATGCTGAGAATAGGTGCAGCAACAAAAGGAACGCCTTTGTCTCATTTATACAGTCCCAATTCGAATGGGTTTGCAGCAAGTACTTGGTATAAAAGAATTACTCTAGGCAATAATTTTGCTTTTGAAACAATGAATGATATGGAGTTTGCAGATAATTTTGTACTGGCTTTTCATTTGAAACACACTTTTACCAAACTTAAGATTTCGGCAAAGAATAGATTTGATTTAAGCATTTTGGGTAGGGCATCTTGGGGTATGTCATTTGACGGAAACAAATATTTAGGCATAAAATCATTGAAAAATGCCTATTATGAAACGGGAGTGGAACTTGATAAACTTTTTGCCGGCTTTGGCATGGGATTTTATTATAGGCTAGGGGCTTATGCCTATGCAAAACCTATGGATAATTTCGCTTTCAGACTGACTTATAGTCTGCCGCATATTTTTAAGTGAATATTCACACAAGCGCAATACTAATTCCTAAAACAATCAGCAACACCCCGAAAGCTTTGATAAAAATAGTCTCATGCTTTTCGTAAGACTGAATCACTTTGTTTTGTGTGAAAAGCATGGAGACGATGCAAAACCAGATAAAAGTGACAACAATAAGCATTATACTGATTATAAGCAGCACATGATTTGGAATTTTCGGAGGAATAACAACCGAAAAAATACTTAAGAAAAAAAGAGAAGCTTTCGGATTCAATAAATTAGTCAAAAAACCGATTCTTAAAGCCCTGAAATAGTCAATCGTTTTTTTGTTTTGCTCTTGGTCAATTTTTAGTTTTTGATGCTGTTCTCTGATACTTGAAATGCCGAGATAAATCAAATATAACGCCCCTAAATATCTGATAATATTAAAAATATATTCATTTGTTTTGATAAGATATGCCACGCCGGCAATTGAGTAGAAAACATGAATGCTGATGCCTGAACTGATGCCTAACGATGTCCAAATTGCAATTTTTCTGTTATATTGAATGGCATTTTTCAATACCACGACAAAGTCAGGTCCCGGACTCATTACAGCAAGCAAATGAGTGACAAAAACAATTCCGATAATTGGCAAGTAATCCATATATTCAATATCTTTGCAAGTATAGTAAAAATCCCAAAATTAGAATTATATTTGACGATATAATTATGTGACAAAAAGTGAACAACAGTATAAACAAAATATTGAATTTTTTTTTCAGAAATAACAAATACAGAACTTTTGTATTCTTTTTGCTGATTTCTGCCGTATTGTGGTTTTTTGCACAACTGTCCAAGAACTATCACTATACGATGAATATACCGATATCCTATGTAAATGTTCCCGCTGATATTCACCAAAATCAACTGCCGAAAAATCAATTGTTGTTGCGTCTTAATGCCGGTGGTTTTCAATTATTAAAGAATAATTTCAATAAACCGGTCTTGCAAATAGATTTTGACAGACATAAGTTGAGACAGAAAAAATTTTGGATTTCAGATAATTTTAAAAATAGAATTTCATCTCTGATAGGAAATGATATAAGGATTTTGGATATTGAACCGGATACGATTTTTGTCAATTTAAACCATTTTAACAAGAAAAATGTTTATGTGCAATTGCAGTCGGACTTGACTTATAAACCGGGATTTAAAAATAAAACAAAAATACAAATATCGCCTGAAAAAATGTGGATATTCGGTGCAGAAGAAGCGCTTCGGGAAGTGGACAGTATAAAAACAGAAATATTGAAAGAACACAATATAAGCCAAGATATTAAGAAAGATATAAAACTCATTATTCCGAACAATCTAAAAGTCAGTCAAACAAAGGCTTCTGTTTTTTTGGATGTTGACCAGTTTTTTGACGATGAAAAAAAAGTAGATTTTAAAGTAATCAATGCACCGGGACATGCCAAAATTATCCTTTTTCCATCCAAGGAAAAGGTGGTGTATAAAGTCTTTAAAGACGATTATAGCAAAGTAAAATCTGAAGATTTTGAAATCGTTTTGGACTATGACCAAGTGAAAAGAAAAAAATCGGTTTTAACGCCAAGACTTATAAAATCTCCGGATTACATTTTTGACGTTCATATCATACCCGAAAAAGTAGAGTTCCTAATCAAACGCTAGTTCAATGTTCAAAGTAGGTTTAACAGGAGGAATAGGAAGTGGAAAAACCACGGTTGCCAAAATTTTTGAAGACTTGGGGGTTCCGGTTTATTATGCGGATAACGAGGCAAAAAACTTGATGACGCATAGTTCAAGACTTATTTCAAAAATCAAAGAAGAATTCGGAGAAAACATTTATAAAAAAGGGGTTCTAGACACAAAATATTTGGCCGATATCGTGTTTTCTGATTCCGAAAGACTGAAACAATTGGAAAAATTGGTGCACCCGGAAGTAAAATCCGATTTTTTGTCTTGGGCAGAAAAACAGAAAGCATCCTATGTGATTATGGAAAATGCAATTCTATATCAGTCCGGAATGGATGTTTTGATGAATAAAGTTATCTTGGTGACCGCATCGGAAGAAAAAAGAGTTGATCGGGTGCTGAAAAGAGATAAAATGTCTTTATCTGAAATTAAGAAAAGAATAAAAAATCAAAAATCACTTAAAAATCACCTGAAAATTGCGGATTTTGTAATAGATAATAATTTGAATTCCGTATATTTACATAGGGAGATTGCGGAAATTAACAAAAAGCTTAATAATTTGTTAAAGTTAAGTTAATTTAAGGATATCGAGTTGTTATATTTGGTTGAATTAGTATAATTTTGCTGGATGAAAAGGAGGAGTATCATTCTTTTGGTTGTGTTTATGACGATTTCAGTTTTTGGAATCAGGGTGATGCAAGTGCATTTGAGAGAGAATGATGAGAAACTGAGAAATCAGCAGTTTTCTTATACGATAAATCAAGTATTGTATAATGTGGCTACTAAAGCCGAAAGGCAAGAACTGGATAAATATTTTAAAAAGTTTGAAAGTTCAAGTGCATCGGTGAAGGAAAACAAGATGTATGAGTTTTTCTATAAAAAGAAAAATAAGCTCACAGACGAAACTTTCATTTATAAACATCTTGTTTTAGAGAAGGACTATAATTTGAAATTTCCTTTATCGGAAAAACAGTTCGACTCGGTTTTTGGAAAGATTGTCTATTCTGTTAAGAAGTCAAATTATTTGAAAAAAAATAATTTGTTCAGAGCGAATAAAAGTAGGTTGGACAATAGCAGTTTTACCAAAACAAACAGACAAATGTTGGAGACAACTTTTAAAGATATTTCCGTGTTGGAACCAATTTATAAAAGAGTCTCTACAGATAGTCTGAAAAATTGGATACGTAAAGAAATAAGAAGGCGTAACATAGATTATAATTATGAGTATGGAATTTTAAATGATGGAATTTTAACAAAAGTTCACTCTGAAAATTTTGTTCCGGATGATGATGATTTTCAATACTATAAATTAGCCATTTTTCCGGATGATTCACGGCAAACCGATTTCGATTTGGCTGTTGCATTTAACAAGGGAGAGCTGTTTAAGAAAGAAACTTTTAAAATTCAATTGTTGTCGGATTTATTGACCATAATAATTTTGATTATCTATGTTTTGACAATCTATTTTATCATAAGGCAGAAAAAGATTTCACAGATGAAGACTGATTTTATCAATAACATGACGCATGAGTTCAAAACACCGATTGCAACGATAAATTTGATTACCGATGCAATGAAATCGCCAAGTGTGATTACCGATGAAAAGCAGTTGAAGTACTATCTGCAAATGTTGAAACAAGAAAACAAAAGAATGCTGAGTCAAGTGGAGAATATCATGAGCCTGTCAATTTTAGATAAGCTCGACGCAAATATTGATAAGACAGAAGTCTCTGTTCATGAAATTATAGAAGGAGCCATTCTTCATGTTAGTCTGATTATTGAAGATAGAGAAGGGAGTTTAGAAACTGATTTTAAGGCAGTTGACGATTTGGTTTTTGGAAATGAAGTTTTGTTGACAAATGTGTTTGTGAATATTTTAGATAACGCCATAAAATATTCAGAAAAAAGTCCCGAAATAAAAGTTAAAACATACAACAAAAACGAAAGAGTTTACGTTGAAATAAGTGATAAAGGAATAGGAATGAGTAAATCTGAACAAAAAAAGATTTTTGAAAAATTTTATAGAATCAGTTCAGGAGACATACACAATGCAAAAGGTCACGGCTTAGGTTTGGCCTATGTGCAGAAAATTATAAAATCCCACGATGGGAAAATATCGGTTAAAAGTGCAAAAAATGTTGGAAGCACTTTTACGGTGAGTTTCATGATACACACAAACTATAATATAAATAATTAATGATGGAAAATTACAAACACAAAATCTTGCTAGTAGAAGATGACATTAATTTTGGGATAGTCCTGAGAGATTATCTGAGATTGAATGACTTCGAAGTTATTTTGGCAAGGAACGGAATGGAAGGATTTGAAAAGTTCAAAAAGAGCTACTATGATATCATTATCCTCGATGTGATGATGCCTTATAAAGACGGATTTACACTGGCTAAAGAAATCAGGGCAAGAAATAAGGAAGTGCCATTGATTTTTTTAACCGCCAAAAATCTTAAAGAAGATATGCTCAAAGGATATCAAGTCGGAGCGGATGATTACATTAATAAACCTTTTGATTCTGAAGTTTTGCTATATAAGATTAAAGCTTTGATCAACAGAGCAAAACAAGCGCCGGTAAAAGAAGAATTAGATGAGTTTAAATTTATAATTGGAGATTTTACTTTTGATGCCAGATTGAGACAACTCAAATTTAGAGATGAAGAAAGTATTAAATTATCTCCCAAGGAAAATAAATTGCTCAGAATGTTGACGCAATATAGAAATGATTTGATGCCCAGAGAAAAAGCTTTGAATAAGATATGGCAAGACGATAACTATTTCACATCCAGAAGTATGGATGTATATATCGCCAAGCTGAGAAAATTATTGCAAAAAGATCCGAGAGTGAAAATCGTGAATATTCACGGTTCAGGTTTCAGGTTGGCTGATGAAACAGCAAATATGAAAGATGCATAAAATAACTTCAAAATCAGATAAAAAAAACACGCTGAAAATCCGGCGTGTTTTTTTATGTTGTTTTTTTTGAATAAGGCTACATACAATAGTAGCAATTATTTGATGTTGTTAAGAAAATTTTTAGAATTGATTTTGAAATCATCTGCCATAAACTCAGCATCGGACTTACACTTTGATTTCAAGAGTTTCATATCGGGATTCCAAGCATTCCCGTCATAGAAAGCCAGACCTTTGAAATCTCTCATTTTATACATGGCTTTTTCGCCATAGCAAGTGCCGAGATAGACTTTTTCAAACGAATTCTCTTGTGCCCATTGAATCACACTAAACATCATCCACTTTCCTAAACCTTGTCTTGAATAGTTCAAATCATAGAAAGAAAACCAATAGTGAAGCGTTTTTTCCGAAATAACAGCGAACACATATCCAAGAATTTTTCCGTTGGCTTCAAATTGAAAAATATAGTTAAAAGCTGTCCAAGCATAAATATAATCGAATCGTTCTTGAGGCATTTTTCCGTCAAAACGAATACTTGCATAATCCAGACAAAATCGATTAAAATCTTCATTTTTGATAAAATTATTTTTTTCAATCACACGAAAATCAGGACTAATTTCAGCCATCTTTCTGGTGATCCTTCTATTTTCCGAGGTGGGTTGAAACTGGTCAAGATTCACTCTTAGACTTCTTGCCAAATAATAAATGTTTTCTTTAATATCTGTGGAATTGCTGTAGGGCAGGAACCCGTTATCATAGATTGATTCAATCTCGGAAGCCTTTTCTTGAAGACAATAAACGGCATAGTTGAACGTATAGGTGTCATAGTCAACTTTGCTCTCTGAACGGAAGATTTTCATGATATTATTTTTTTATAAAGTCTTGAAAGTTCTTTGTTACTTATAAAGATTATTTATTAAAAACAATTTTTAGATTTAATTCTTCCAATTGTTCTTCGCTGATAGTATCGGGAGCATCAATCATCACATCTCTTCCGGAATTATTTTTTGGAAAAGCAATATAGTCACGAATGGTTTCTTGTCCGTCTAAAATGGCAACCAATCGGTCTAACCCGAATGCCAAACCGCCATGTGGCGGTGCCCCATATTCAAAGGCATCCATCAAAAATCCAAATTGTTTTTGAGCTTCTTCATCAGAAAAACCTAACAAAGAAAACATTTTTTTCTGAACATCTTTATCATAAATTCTGATTGATCCGCCTCCTATTTCATTTCCATTCAGCACCATGTCATAAGCATTTGCCCGCACTTTTTCGGGATTGGAATCAAGCATATTCATATCTTCAGGTTTTGGAGCCGTGAAAGGATGGTGCATGGCGTGATAGCGTTGGGTTTCTTCATCCCATTCCAAAAGTGGAAAATCCACTACCCATAGAGGAGCAAATTCATTTGGTTTTCTCAGTCCGAGTTGTTCAGCCATTTCCATTCGTAGGGCACTGAGTTGTGTTCGGGTTTTATTCAAATCTCCTGAAAGAACCAATATCAAATCTCCTGTTTTTGCATTGGTGATTTTTGCCCAAGCTTTGAGATCGTCTTGTGAGTAGAATTTATCTACGGAGGATTTCAGGCTGCCGTCTTCGTTATATTTTACATAAACCATTCCTTTGGCGCCGATTTGTGGGCGTTTCACCCAATCGATAAGTTTGTCTATTTGTTTGCGTGTGTGACCGGCAGCTCCGGGAACGGCAATTCCTATAATGGCTTCTTGTTGGTCAAAGACATTGAAGCCTTTTCCTTTGGCAACTTCTGTCAGATCTCCGAATTCCATTCCGAATCGAATATCGGGTTTGTCATTTCCAAAACGCCTCAAGGCTTCTTCATAGCTCATTCTTGGAAATTTGTCAATTTCAATGCCATGAATTTCTTTAAGCAGATGTTTGGTCAAGCCTTCAAATGTATTGAGGATATCTTCTTGTTCAACAAATGACATTTCACAGTCAATTTGTGTGAATTCCGGTTGTCTGTCGGCACGTAAATCCTCATCCCTGAAACATTTGACAATCTGCATGTATTTGTCCATTCCGGCAACCATCAAAAGTTGTTTGAAAGTTTGTGGCGATTGAGGCAGGGCATAAAATTGTCCGGGGTTCATTCTGGAAGGAACCACAAAATCTCTGGCGCCCTCAGGGGTTGATTTAATCAGGTAAGGCGTTTCAATATCAATAAAACCTTGGTCTGTCAGATAGTTGCGCACCAATTGTGTTACTTTTGAACGAAAAATTAAATTGTTTTGAACCGGTTTTCGACGAATGTCCAAATAGCGATATTTCATACGCAATTCTTCCCCTCCGTCAGTATTGTTTTCAATGGTAAAAGGAGGTATTTTTGCTTTATTCAAAACACGTAGTTCACGGACCAGTATTTCAATATCTCCCGTCGGAATTTTATTGTTTTTGCTGGTTCTTTCAATGACTTCTCCCTTGACTTGAATAACAAACTCTCTACCCGGTTTTCCGGCTTCTTCAAGCATTTCTTTTTGGTCTTCATTAAAAGATAGTTGTGTGATGCCATACCGATCTCTAAGGTCGATAAAAATAACGGCGCCGAGATCTCTTATTTTTTGCACCCATCCGCTTAGAGTGACTTCTTGTCCGATTTGTGTTGCGTTCAATTCGCCGCAAGTATGTGTTCTGTACATGATTTATTGTGCTTCCTTGATTATTCGGGCAAATTTACATTAAAAAGTTTAAAATTGTGTCAACCGAAAAGTAGAATAATTCAAAAAATATTTGCAATGCTTCTTTTTCCGTCCTTATGCTTTCAAAAATAACAAATCTTTGTCATATTGAATAATACCTTTGGCTTGATGAAGAATATCTGCCCCGATAATACCGTCCACCTCAACATCCATAATTTTTAGCGCTTGGTTGATATGAGATAAATCCATCAATACCAAAGTGATTTTTTTGAGTTTGACTTTTTTGATACGAACCTTATTTTTTTTGGCGGTTTGGATCTCTATTTCCGTGGTTCCCGCACCGGTGGCTTTGTGTTTGCTGTCTTTGGCTTTGAGTTTGAAATATTTGGTTTTGCTAACGTCAATCGTAGTGTTTGAAGCCCCCGTATCCAAGATGAAAATACCTTTGATATTGTTAATTCTGGCACGTAAGATATAATGTCCTGATGGTATTTGTGTCAAAGCCACGCTTTGATATCCGTTTTTTTCTAAAAATTTATGAAGCTTCATGAATAAATTATTTTTTGGGTCGGAAACAATCAGGTTTCTAGGTGTTGCTTTAAAAACCTGATTGAAAAAGAATTTTTTTTCTTTAGCGGGTTATTTTAAATCTTTGTCCTCGATTGCTGAGCTCTTGATTTCTTTAAAAACAGCTTTTTTGAAGCCTTCCATTAAAGTATTCATCTTGTCAATAACCCCATTAGGATCCTTGATGAAATATAAATCTTTCAAATAGTTCATATCTTTATACATCACCCAAGTTTGTCCTTCGTGGTCTTCATAAATCAAGGCTTTGAGCGGTAATTCATAGCCGACTTCAGGATTTTCTTGCATCAAAAAGCTTCCCATTTTCGGATTGCCAAAAATCATCAGATAAATGGGGCGTAGTTCCATGTTGGCATTTTTTGCGGCGGTTTGATGGTCTACCACTCTGGGATAGAACATGCCGCTACTTTCCAAATAGTTTTTCATGTGTTGATAAGTGCTTTTAGGGTCATAGTCACTTTTGAACAATATAAATTTGGTTTTGGCATAGTCAGCCTCCTTAGCTACAGTTTCTTTTTTTTCAGATTTTTTTGCGCCTTTTTCTACCGTTGCGTCAATATGACAAGACGCAAAAAGCAGTGTTAGACTTAAAATGCTTATTAATTTTTTCATTTTATTTATCTTTTTTTAATGTTCAATTATCTTTTTTTCCTTTCAACATTCGTTTGATTTCGTTCAGTTTCATCAAGGCTTCGATCGGGGTTAGGTTGTCAATATCCGTATCCATAATCTCTTCTTTGATTTCTTCCAGCAGGGGATCGTCCAATTGAAAAAAGCTCAATTGCATACCTTCGGTTGATTGTTTTAATTTTTTTTGAACTTCTTCGGTTTGATGAGAAGCCTCCAGTTGTTTCAAAATCTTATTTGCTTTGTTGATTACTCTTAGCGGCATGCCGGCAATTTTTGCCACATGAATTCCAAAACTATGTTCACTGCCTCCGGAGACCAATTTTCTGACAAAAATAATATTGTTATCGATTTCTTTGATGGAAACATTGAAATTTTTAATTCGTTCAAAAGTTTTGCTCATTTCATTCAGCTCATGATAATGTGTAGCAAATAACGTTTTCACTTTACTTGGATGTTCATGCAAATAGTCGGCAATTGCCCAAGCAATGGAAATGCCATCATAAGTGCTGGTGCCACGCCCGATTTCATCGAGAAGAATCAAACTCCTTTCTGAAAGATTATTCAAAATGCTGGCAGTCTCGTTCATTTCAACCATAAATGTCGATTCGCCCATTGAGATATTATCGCTGGCGCCAACTCTGGTGAATATCTTATCCACCACACCGATTCGAGCATCTTTTGCCGGAATAAAACTGCCGATTTGAGCCAATAAAACAATCAATGCGGTTTGCCGAAGCAAAGCCGATTTTCCTGACATATTCGGACCGGTTATCATAATGATTTGTTGTTGTTCCCGGTCTAAGAAAATATCATTCGGAATGTAGTTTTCATCCTCGGGCAATTGTTTCTCAATCACAGGATGTCTGCCGTCTTTGATATCGATATCATAAGACAGATCTATTTGTGGTTTGGTATAATTGTTTTCAATGGCAATTTTGGTATAAGACAAGAAAGTGTCCAATTGTCCAATCAGCCGGGCGTTATGCTGAATGGGTTTGATATAGTCATGAAGCCAGACAATCAACCGATTGAAAATGTTCAATTCCAATTGTTGAATTTTTTCTTCAGCACCCAAAATTTTATGCTCTAAGTCTTTGAGTTCTTCAGTTATATACCGTTCGGCAGAAGTGAGTGTTTGTTTTCTGACCCATTCTTCAGGCACTTTGTCCTTGTGTGTGTTTCTTACTTCGAGATAATAGCCGAATACATTGTTGAAACCAATGCGCAATGAGCTGATTCCTGTGGCAATTGTCTCTCTTTGAAGGATATTGTTAAGTATTTCTTTGGAGGAAATTTTGATATTTCTCAATTCATCCAATTCTGTAGAAACCCCCTGTTTGATGACGTTCCCTTTTTGAATATTGACCGGAGCATCGTTATTAATGCTTTCTTCAATTTTCTTTCTCAGCAAGTTTACATCATTGATTTGATCGGCAATTTTTTTTAAGGCTTCATTGTTGTTTGTTTCCAAAGCTTGCTTGACTGGAATGATGGCGTCCAAAGAGCGTTTTAGCTGAATGATTTCTCGAGGATTCACTTTTCCGGTGGCAATTTTAGAAACCAAACGTTCCAAGTCTCCTACTTGTTTTAGTTGGTTTTCAATTGTTTCCGTCAGCCTTGTGTTTTTTACAAAATGTTCAACAATATCATGTCTTTCTTCAATTCTTGTTTTGTCTTTTAGTGGTAGCGCCAGCCATCTTTTGATATTTCTCCCCCCCATGGGTGTGACGGTTTTGTCAATAATGTCCAAAAGTGTGACGGCATTTGGATTGAGACTGCCATAGAGTTCCAGATTCCGAATAGTGAATTTGTCCATCCAAACATAGGCATCTTCTTCAATACGTTTGAGCGTGTTGATATGTTTCAAGTCGTTTTGCTTGATGTCAGAAAGATAATGCATGATGGCACCTGCAGCAATAATTCCCTCATTCAAATCATCAATTCCAAAACCTTTCAGGTTGAGTGTTTCAAAATGTTTGAGTAAAAGTTCTTGTGCATAGTCTTGATGATAAATCCATTCGTCCAGCTTGAAAATATGAAAGTCCGTTCCAAAAAATTCTTGAAATTTTTTATGGTGGGCATATGAAAATAGAATTTCACTCGGTTTAAAATTTTGAAGCAGTTTGTCGATGTAGTCTTGATTTCCTTCGCTTACCAGAAATTCTCCTGTAGAAACATCGATAAAAGAAATTCCGATTTTTTTCTTTCCGAAAAACAACGATGCCAAAAAATTATTTGATTTGCTTTCCAAGACATCATCATTCAGCGCCACGCCGGGTGTAACCACTTCGGTTACGCCTCGCTTAACAATTGTTTTGGTTTTTTTCGGGTCTTCCAATTGATCGCAAATAGCTACGCGCAATCCTGCTTTGACCAGCTTGGGCAAATAGGTGTTCAAAGAGTGATGGGGAAAACCGGCAAGTGCTGTTTCAGACTCGCTCCCATTGCCACGTTTGGTTTGAACAATACCTAATATTTTTGCCGCCCGAATGGCATCATTTCCAAAAGTTTCATAAAAATCACCTACACGAAACAACAATAATGCATCAGGATATTTTGCCTTGATGCTGTTATATTGCTTCATTAACGGAGTGACTTTCTTAGCTTTCAAAAGATTTGCTTTATGAGTGAGCTAAAATACAATTTTTTGGGCTTTGTTTTTTAGATGAATTAAAAAAAATATTAACAATTTCATCTGAGAATAAATCCATTCCGAGTCATATTAAATCTTTATTGCCGAAGCGGATTATCCTTAAATTATTTTATCCTTATCTTTGTGGAGAGATGGACAAAACATACGACTACATTATTATAGGTTCCGGTTTTGGCGGCTCGGTATCCGCACTTCGGTTGGCAGAAAAGGGATATTCCGTTCTGGTAATTGAAAAGGGATCTTGGAAAAAGCCCGAAGATTTTCCAAAAACCAATTGGAATCTTAAAAAGTGGATGTGGTTGCCCGGCATAGGATTCAAGGGAATTTTTAAAATGACTTTTTTTAGGCATTTGTCTGTTATCAGCGGTGTTGGTGTGGGCGGAGGTTCGCTGGTTTACGCCAATAC
>Ga0256846_1000100_pt1 | contig 37000 bp, 31 predicted proteins | sample TevniametaG_FD_189098 | JGI IMG/M metagenome (GOLD analysis project Ga0256846, IMG submission 189098) | Tube worm associated microbial communities from hydrothermal vent at the East Pacific Rise, Pacific Ocean - Tevnia | ecosystem: Host-associated > Annelida > Integument > Unclassified ...
TACCGGATTGCAGGGATTGTGATGTATACCGGAAACTGATTTCCTGTGAAGATATAAAGAAATTAATATATGATATAAATTTGAAGGAGATAAGATGAAAAAAATTGTTATTCTCGGAGCTGGATCGGCAGGAACAATGATAGCCAATAAAATTATTAAAGAGTTGCCTGAGAATGAAATATCTCTAACAATTATTGATCATTCTGATATTCACTATTATCAGCCGGGATTTTTATTTATTCCATTCGGTATCTATTCACAAAATATGGTATATAAACCGAAACGTGATTATATTCCGAACGGTGCTACTTTTCTTCTTGAAAAAGTTAATTTAATCGAATATGACAAAAACCGTGTAGTGCTTGAAGATAACAGGAAGATTAATTATGATTTTCTAATAATAGCTACAGGCAGCAAAATTGCTCCTGAAGAGATAGAAGGTTTAAACGGTTCAGGATGGGAAAAAAATATTTTTGATTTTTATACTCCCGAAGGTGCTTCTAACCTTGCCGGATTCCTGAGATATTGGAAAGGCGGGAAGATGGTATTAAACATTGCCGAGATGCCGATAAAATGCCCTGTTGCTCCTCTGGAATTTGTATTCCTTGCAGACTGGTGGTTTACTGTTAACGGATTAAGGGATAAAGTCGAAATTGAATTTGTTACTCCATTATCAGGCGTCTTTACAAAGCCGATTGCTTCAAAATATCTTGGAGAAATAGTTGAAAAGAAGAATATCAATGTGACTTCGGATTTTAATATTAGTTCTGTAGATTCTGAAAAAAACATTATTAAGTCCTATGAAAAAAAAGAGATCGATTATGATCTGCTTATTTCCATTCCGACAAATATGGGTTCTTCGGTAATAGCAAGATCGGGAATCGGCGATGATCTTAATTTTGTTCCGACTGAGAAGCACACACTTCTATCAAAGATAAAAGATAATATATTTGTTGTCGGTGATGCTACAAATTTACCGAGTTCAAAAGCAGGGTCAGTTGCCCACTTTGAATCCGAAATTCTTGTGAACAATCTTATAAGAAGAATGGATGACAAAGAACTATTAAATGAATTTGACGGACATGCAAACTGTTATATCGAATCCGGATTCGGCAAGGGAATATTGATCGATTTTAACTATGATACGGAACCTCTTCCCGGAAAATTCCCTGTTCCGGGTTTCGGACCGTTTTCACTTCTTGAAGAGACAAAAATGAATCACTGGGGAAAAATGATGTTCAGATGGATATACTGGAATATTTTAATGAGAGGAGGAGAACTTCCGTTGGAAGCTCAGATGTCTCTTAAAGGGAAATGGAAGGTTTAGGAATTAAAATGAAAGACGAAATAAGGGTGTTAACGGAAAAAGTTGATTTTTTGACGAAAGAGATTCTTCTCCTGACTTCCAAGCTTAAATCTATAGATGACATGAAGGAGGATGTCTCTCTGTTTACCAAAGATGCATTTAATGAATTAGTTGAATTTATGTCTGAAGTGGATTTTCATTTCCGGAGTAATGATCTTCTTTCAATGATAAAGAAGCTGCTCCGGAACATTAATAATATGTCAAAAATGGTTGATCAGTTACAGAGCGTCAATGAATTTCTTGACGATTTAAGACCGCTTTCAAAAGAGATATTCGGTGATATCACGGATAAAATTTATGCTCTGGAGCAGAAAGGTATCCTTGCATCATTAAAACAGACAGTTATAACAGCCGGAGAGTTAAGTGAGAGTATTAACCCTGAAGATGTGGATAATTTCGGCAAAGCTATAGCTTTAATGATCAGAATAGCAAAAAAATTATCAAACAGGGGAAATATTGAAAGACTTACTAGTATATATGATGAAATTGAATCATATAAAAAAGATAAGAATAAAAAAGTGTCATTATTTAAAATTTTTAAAAAAGCCAAAGATCCAATGGTTTTAAAAAGTCTTGATTATGCATTGGATATGGCAAAAATTGTATCAAAACATTATACTGAAAAATAAAATATTAATAAGGAGGTAATGTAATGGCAACAAAAGAGATAGGCGGATTCACTATTGATGTGGATGAAAGCGGCTATATGACTGATTTTGACCAATGGAGCAAAGATCTGGCAATTGCTCTTGCAAAGGAGAATGGGATCGGTGAATTGACCCAAAAGCATTGGGAAGTGATTGAATATATCCAGAAAAGTGTAAAAGAAGGAATATCACTCTCAATTAGAAAAGTGGGTAAATCCGGAGTGGTTGATATTAAAACATTTTATGAGCTTTTTCCCGATGGACCGTTAAAAAAAGCCACATTAATATCCGGAGTGCAGAAACCTTCCGGATGTGTTTAAAGGAGATGAAATGTCTGAAAAAATAAAAAAGGTTTCTGTTATTTGTGCAAAAGGAACACTTGAAGATGTTTATGCTTCTCTTGTAATGACAAACGGTGCAAGAATGGAGGGGATTGAGGCCAATATTTTCTTCACGTTTTTCGGACTGGATGCGATCACAAAGAAAAAGATGAATAAGCTTCATACAGCGACAGTTGGTAATCCTTCTATGGCAATGCCCGGAGGACTTCCTTTCCCTACTCTACTCGGAATTTTACCCGGAGTTGAAGCCGGTGTATCTGCAATGATGAGAAAAGAGATGGAAAAGCTTGATATTCCTCCCGTTGAAGAATTCCTCGATATGATCCATGCATCAGGTGCTAAAATGTACGGATGCAAACTTGCAGTTGATATGTTTAAATTAAAAAGAGAAGATCTGTACGATGATCTTGACGGTATTCTTACGATCGGTGAATTTTATGAGAAAGCCGGTGGTGGTCAGATAATTTTCACATAATTTTCTTAGGATAAAAAAAACCGTCCGTCTGAAAACGGGCGGTTTTTTTTAAACTTAACTTTTTTTTGAACCTGATATTTTTACTATCAATATACTAAGAAGATATAAAAGAATCATTGGAACCGCAAACATTGATTGTGTGGCAATATCCGGTGTCGGAGTAATTACAGCAGCTATAATAAATATAATTACTATTGCATATTTAAAATATTTAATCATAAATTTTGCAGAAATCAAACCAAGCTTAGCAAGTAAATATGAAAGAACAGGCAATTCGAAAATGACTGCAATTCCAATTAAAACCCTAAATGCAAGAGAAAAATATTCATTTATTGTAATAATTGCTTTGAAATCAGAACCTATATGAAGAAAAAATTTGCATGCCCATGGGAAAACATAATAATATCCGAAAGCTCCGCCTAATGTAAAAAAAAATGTCGTTGATAAAACAAATGGGAAAACCATTTTTTTTTCTTTCTTATAAAGACCCGGAGAAATAAAAGCCCACAGTTGATAAAATATAAAAGGAGATGCGAGAAATAATCCTGAAATAAAGGATATTTTTATATACATCATGAAAGGCTCGGTAAGCGAAGTGAAAGCCAATTTTTCTCCTTTAGGTAAAAATTGTAGAACCGGAACGGATAACCATTGATATAATTTATCGACAAAACTCCATGAAACGAGAAAAAAGATAAAGATAAAAAGAAATGAAAATAGAATCCTTTTTCTAAGTTCCCCAAGATGTTCAAAAAAAGTCATATCACTCTTTTTTCTTTTCACCCTTTTTCTCCTTTATATCTTGAGGTTCAACTTCATCCTTTGTCGGATCAGGGATATCTATTCCATCAATTATATTTTTTGTTATTGTATTTTTTATATTGGAGATCTCTTTGAGATCATCTTTTAGGTTTACCAAATCTTCGGATATATCAGTTTTTTCCAACTCCTCTTGTATTGAAGCTTTGGCATCGTTAACGGTCTTTTTGAATTCCCTGATTGTTGATCCGAGCAGTTTTGCTATCTCTGGTAATTTCTTCGGACCAAAAAGCATAAGAATAACAAGCATAATCATAACAATTTCAGGGAAGCCTATGGATCCGAGCATTATTTAAAACTCCTGAAAAAATGTTATCACATATATTTCTTCAAAGCAAAAAAGATAATAGAATTAGAGTATCACACTTGATGAGTCAGATTAAATAATCCACACAAACCGGTAATCGGATTTTTCCAGCCCTACGGGGAGTCGAACCCCGGTTTGATGACTGAGAATCACCCGTCCTAACCACTAGACGATAGGGCCATAAAAAAAAATGGCTGGGAAGCAGGGACTCGAACCCCAACTCTATGATCCAGAGTCATATGTCCTGCCAATTAGACGACTTCCCAGTCCAAAAAAATTATACAAAATTTTGAAAATATGTCAATACTTTTTTAGAATACAAAAAAAAAGCCTCCCCGAAATCGGAGAGGCTTTTCTATTTAAAGTGATAATTTACATCATTCCGCCCATTCCGCCCATACCACCTGCGGGAGGCATTCCCATCGGAGCTGATTCCTCGGGAATTTCCGATATCAACCCTTCAGTTGTTAGAAGAAGACCTGCAACTGATGAAGCATTCTGCAAAGCGGTTCTGACAACCTTTGTAGGATCAATGATCCCGGCAGATAACATATCAACAAATTTTTCCGTCAAAGCATTATAACCGAAATTTTTATTTTTCGAGCGTTTTACTTTTTCAACTATTGTAGATGCTTCAACTCCGGCATTCTCAGCAATCTGTTTAAGCGGTGCTATAAGAGATTTTTCAAGAATATTTATCCCGTATTGCATATCTCCGTGAAGTTTCATCTTTTTTAAAGGAGCAACACTCTTCAATAAAGCAATACCGCCTCCGGGAACAATACCTTCTTCGACAGCTGCTTTTGTTGCATGCATTGCATCTTCAACTCTGGCTTTTTTCTCTTTTAACTCGGTTTCAGTTGCAGCCCCTACTCTGATTACAGCTACACCACCTGAAAGCTTTGCGAGTCTTTCCTGAAGTTTTTCTTTATCATATTCGGAAGTAGAATCTTCGATCTGATTTTTAAGCTGTTTAATTCTTGCTTTAATCGCATCATCGGTACCGTTTCCTTCAACAATAGTCGTATCATCTTTATCTACTCTGATCTTCTTTGCTGATCCGAGATCATCAAGTGATACGGATTCAAGCTTTTGACCTGTCTCTTCGGAAATAACTTTTCCTCCGGTCAGAATTGCTATATCTTCAAGCATTGCTTTTCTTCTGTCACCAAAACCGGGTGCCTTTACCGCAACTACATTTAGCATTCCTCTTATCTTATTATAAACTAATGTAGCAAGAGCTTCACCCTCAATATCCTCGGCAACTATAATGAAAGGTCTTCCTGATTTTGCAATCTGTTCAAGCAAGGGAAGCATTTCTCTTAAATTCGATATCTTTTTGTCATGAAGAAGTATATAAGGATCTTCAAGAACAGCTTCCATACGATCTGCATCGGTCACAAAATAGGGAGATAAAAATCCACGATCAAACTGCATTCCTTCAACGAAATCAAGTACCGTATCAAGAGATTTTCCTTCTTCTACGGTAATAACTCCATCTTTTCCGACTTTGTCCATAGCTTCAGCTATAATTTCTCCGATCGAAGGATCGTTGTTTGCTGAAATCGCACCAACCTGAGCTATCATTTTTCCTGAAATATTTTTACTCAAATTTCTTAATTCGGAAATAACGGATTTCACACCTTCATCAATCCCTTTTTTGATTAATGTCGGATTAGCACCTGCTGCAACCATTTTAAGTCCTTCCTGATAAATACTCTGAGCAAGCAGAGTCGCGGTAGTTGTTCCGTCTCCCGCTACATCAGATGTTTTTGATGCTACTTCTTTAACCATCTGAGCACCCATATTTTCCAACGGATCTTTCAGATCAATCTCTTTTGCAACAGTTACACCATCTTTAGTTATTGTCGGTGAACCGAATTTCTTATCAATTACAATATTACGACCTCTTGGCCCCAATGTTGCTTTAACGGTATTTGCAAGCTTATTGACGCCCTTTAAAATCGACTGTCTGGCATCTTCGCCTAACGTAATTTCTTTAGCCATTTTATTCTCCTTTATCAAATTAATTTTGAACTGATATTTTATAAAAAGTATCTGTTTTTGTCAAATCAGAATTTCACCATATATGGGATGTTAAATGCGTATTATATGTTTGTTTCTTTTATATTCTTTAATATACTACTGTTTTCTCTTCTTTTCTTTGATTTTCAAAATTTTCATTTTATTTCTAATCGTATTTCTATGTATTTTTATCCCGAGAGACATTCGAGATATATTATTTTCATATTTATCAAGATATGACTGTAAAAGTGTTTTCTCAAATTCTTTTAAAATTTCTTTATAAAAAATAGATTTTGAATTCGCAGCTTTGTAACACAATAATTTCATCTGCTTTTTTAATGTAAGATCATCAAATCTTTCAGCTAATTCTATTATTTTTTTATCTTTCATATTCCCTTTAACAGATCTTCAAGATTTTCAGGAAGATAACCTTTAATAATCTTAACTATATCATACAAATAAGGAGATAATTTCGAACCGATAATAATATCTTTTTTTAAAGGTAGATAGACAATTGCAAAAAGAATTACAGCGGAGATTAAAATCCCGCGTATCACACCGAAAACTCCACCGAGTAGTCTGTCTATTGATTTAATCGGTCCTATCCTTAAAACTTTTCTAGTAAAATATGTCAATATATATCCGGTTATCAAGACTAATGATGAAACGGCAATAAATCCTGCAATATTTGAAAGTTGCTTGCTTTTAAAAAAACTCTGAAACAATCTCCCGGCATCCGAATAAAAAACAATACCAAGTAAAAGTGAAAGAATTAGAAAGATCAGTGAAAGAACCTCTTTGATAAACCCTCTGAAAACCCCAAATAAAGCAGAAAACAGCAATACAGCTATAAAAATAATATCAAGAACATTTAATCCCGACACTACAAGTTTTCTCCCGTGAGAATTTTGTAAATCTCCAGATATTTTTCCCTTGTCATATTGATTACATTTTTCGGAAGAGGAGGAGGTATGGATTTTCTGTCCCATTTAGAATTGAGAAGGAAATTTCTTACAAACTGCTTATCAAAAGATGGTGGTTCTTCTCCTTCTTTATAATCTTCCAGTTTCCAGAACCTTGATGAATCGGGAGTAAAAATCTCATCGCAAACGACAATATCTCCGGATTCATCCATTCCGAATTCAAATTTTGTATCGGCAATAATAATTCCCTTTTTAATAGCAATTGAGCTTACCTCTTTAAAGAGAGAGATCGACAGTTCTCTGATCTTTTCCGCATATTCGGATCCGATCTGATCTTTCATCTCTTTAAAAGTGATATTCATATCATGTCCTTCTTCGGCTTTTGTTGTCGGAGTAAATATCGGTTCTCCAAATTTTTGTCCGAACACAAGACCTTCCGGTAGTTTAACGCCTGATATTTCTCCCGATTTTGTATAAGATTTCCATCCCGAACCCACAATATAATTCCTGACAATTGCTTCAACCGGAAAAGTTTTAAGCTTTTTTACAAGCACGGATCTTCCGGACAATATATCTTTAAATTCACTGAATTCAGCCATTCCGGAAGGGTTATGATCAACTATATGATTGGTAAACTTTTCAGATGTTAATTTAAACCAAAAAGAAGAAATTTTGTTTAAAATTTTTCCTTTATCCGGAATTATGGATGGTAATATAAAGTCAAAGGCTGAAATCCTGTCAGTTGAAACTATTAAAAGCTTATCTTCAAACTCAAATACATCTCTTACCTTACCCTTTTTAAATAAAGTAAAAGGCAATACAACATCTTTTACTCCCTCCATTATTAATCTCCTAAATATTTAAAACTCCGGAGGGTTTTTTACCCTCCGGAGTTATTCTATCATTTACATAAGTGAATATCCAACAATCAATCCTGCTACAACAATTGAAATCATACTCATTAATTTTATAAGTATATTTAATGACGGTCCTGAAGTATCTTTCAAAGGATCACCTACTGTATCGCCAACAACACCGGCTTTATGAGCACTGGAACCTTTTCCTCCATAATGACCCTGTTCAATATATTTTTTTGCATTATCCCATGATCCGCCGGCGTTTGCCATAAAGATCGCGAGAACGAATCCGGAACCGAGAGCACCGACAAGAAGTCCCATCACACCTGAAACGCCAAGTATAAGACCTGTGATTATAGGAATTGTTATTGCCAAAGTCGAGGGCAGAATCATCTCTCTCTGTGCACCCATTGTAGAAATAAGAACACATCTCTGATAATCGGGAGTAGCTGTACCTTCAAGGATTCCCTTTATTTCCCTGAACTGCCTTCTGACTTCATCAACCATTGCACCGGCAGCTCTTCCAACTGCAAGCATTGTTAAACCTGAGAATAGAAAAGCCATCATTGATCCGATAAAGATTCCGACAATTACTTTCGGATTCATCAGATCAACTTTAAAGATACCCATAAACTGATCAATTGTAATATGTTTTATTTTATCGGTTATATCCGTCGCACCGGAAACAACAAATTTATTTATTCCCGCAACTATTTTATCAGGTAACGCTTCGACACCACCGTTTTTAATTATATGAAGCATTCCCATTTTAATCTCTTCAATATATGCTGCAAGAAGAGCAAGAGCAGTAAGAGCAGCAGAACCGATTGCAAATCCTTTCCCAGTTGCAGCAGTAGTATTACCGAGTGAATCAAGAGCATCGGTTCTCTCTCTTACAACTTCATCAAGTCCTGCCATTTCAGCATTACCGCCTGCATTATCAGCGATCGGTCCGTATGCATCGGTCGCAAGAGTAATTCCGAGAGTAGAAAGCATACCTACGGCAGCAATTCCTATTCCGTATAGACCCATCATTACCTTTGTGAAACCTCCGGCAAAAGCGAATGCACCGATTATTCCGAAAGCGATGGCTAAAACAGGGATTGCTGTAGAGATCATACCGGAAGCAAGTCCCGTAATTATAACGGTTGCCTCACCTGTCTGAGCACTCTCGGAAACTTTCTGAGTAGGTTTATACCCGGCAGAAGTGTAATATTCAACACTTTTACCTACAATAAGTCCCACAATCAAACCTACAACAATCGATCCGAATATTCCCATATATTGAGGAAGAAGCATTTTTACGGAAAAGAAAGATCCTATGATTATCAGAAAAGAGCTTACATTGATTCCGAATCCAAGAGACTTTAAAAGCTGCTTTTGCGAAGCACCCTCTTTTGTTCTGACAAGGAAAATACCTATAATCGAAGCAATAATTCCTATACCTGCAATCAGCATGGGAAGTATTACTGCATTAAACTGCAAATTTTTGCTTATCGCAAGAAAAGCCGATGCACCGAGTGCTGCCGATGCCAGAATTGATCCTGCATAGGATTCATACAGATCAGCTCCCATTCCGGCAACATCACCAACATTATCACCTACATTATCAGCAATTGTTGCAGGGTTTCTCGGATCATCTTCAGGAATTCCCGCTTCAACTTTTCCCACAAGATCAGCTCCGACATCTGCTGCTTTAGTAAATATTCCGCCACCTACTCTTGCGAAAAGAGCTTGAAGTGAAGCTCCCATTCCAAAAGAGAGCATTGTAACCGTCGTAACTACAAGGCTGTTCTTCAACCATATATGAAGAACCGTAAACCATATGGCAACATCAAGAAGTCCGAGTCCGACAACAATCAAACCCATAACCGCACCGCTTCGGAATGCTACTTTTAGAGCTTTATCAAGTGATTCTCTTGCTTGATTTGTTGTTCTTGCAGAAGCAAGAGTTGCCGTTATCATTCCGATAAAACCGGCAAGTCCTGAGAAAAATCCACCTGTCAGAAAAGCAAAAGGTGTCCATTTTGATTGAACGCCAAGACCGAAAGCAAGAAATCCGAGAAATACAAAAGCAATAATAAAAAATATTGCAACAATCTTATACTGCTGTCTCAGATAAGCTTTAGCTCCCTTTCTTACGGCTTCGGCTATCTCAATCATTTTGTCGGTTCCTTCTTCAAGTTTCATTATTTTTTTATAAAATATATATGCGAAGAGAAGAGCGACAACTGCCGAAACCGGAGCAATTAAAAATAGAACAATATTATCCATATTAAATCTCCTTATGAATTTCCCGTTTTTGAACGAAATATACTTCTAAAGCCCGGGAAAATTTAATCTGGAATTTTATTAAATTTTAACCATATTGTCAATTAAAGGAAATCTAAATCAAATATTAATAAAATAATCCGAAATTAACAAACTGTTTTATTAATTAAATAAGATTAAATTTTCATGGAACAGGAGATCTTGGTTTTTCCCTTTTTAACAATGAATCTGTATAAACCGCTTTTAAGCTTATCCTTTTTCTTGTTAAAACCGATCTTAATGGTATTCAATCCCTTTGTTATATTTTTAAGGATCTTATTTTTCATTATTCGTCCTGCTTTATTAAATAATTTGAAAGACATTTCTCCCGGAGAGTTTGAATACAGTTCTAATTCAAGAAACTTTTTCTTTGAATAGAAACCCTCGGATTTCATAACAAATGTCTTTTTACGGTTAAAAATATAAAGATTGCTATTCATTATTTCTTTATTCAGTTTTTGAATTGTTATTAAAGGAAGTATATATATTCCCCTTCCGTGAGTTGCAATTATCAGTTTCTTATCTCTCGGATGAACTTTCAAATCATAAACCGGTACGGAAGGCAGATTTGCCCTTAAAGACTCCCAGCTTTCCCCTCTGTTTAAAGAAATATATACGGAAATATCGGTTCCTAAATAGAGAATGTTTTTATTTACAGGATCTTCCCTGATAACATTTACCGACTCATCCGGAAGATTTGACTTTATCGAAGTCCAGTTTTTACCAAAATCATCCGATATATATATATATGTTTTGAAATCATCATCTCTATATCCGGTCATTGTAACAAAAACTCTCTCTTTTTTATACTTCGAAGCAACAATTCGTGTGACCCATTTTTCGGGTACTCCTTTATTTATCTTTTCCCAATCAGACCCGCTGTTTTTTGTTACCCATATATTTCCGTCATCTGTTCCGGCATATATGATTCCCGGAGTTATCGGAGATTCATCAAGGGAAACAATTGTTGCATAGGGAACATCTCCGTCAATATGCTTCTTATTCGTAAGATCAGGAGATATTTCAATCCAGTTTTTTCCTCTATCAACACTTTTTACGATTTTATTTGTTCCCATATAGATTATATAAGGATTGAAATGTGAAATTGTGAATGGAGAGAGCCAGTTGAATCTGTATGGAGATTTTTTATTCTTTGAAACCGGTTGTATCTCCTTCATTTTCCCTTTTTTCACATCAATCCTGTAAATATTTCCAAATTGGAATTCAGCATAAACCGTATCGGGATTATCAGGCTGAGGTGATACAAATGCTCCGTCTCCTCCGAGGATCCTCCTCCAGATATTAACCCTGTCACCAAACCTGAAATCACTCGGTCCTTTTAAAACTCCGTTATCCTGCAAACCCGTATAAATATTAAAAGGTTGTAACATATCATAATTCACAGTATAGCTTTGAGCCAAAGGAAGATTTTTAATTTTAACCCATGTTTTACCTGCATCATAACTGATATTTAAGCCTCCGTCATTGCCGAGAAATATTTTCCTCGGATCATTTTTATCTATCCACATTGCATGCATATCGGCATGTACACCGTTTTCGCCATAGGTACCACCCTGAGTTGAAATATCCTTAAATGTTTTTCCTCCATCCGTAGATTTCATCAGGGGAACTCCCATTATGTAAATAATATTATCATTTTCAGGAGAAATTCTAATTTGGCCGAAATAGTATCCGTAAGTTGAATATATCCATTTTTTCAAAGGTTTTTTATGCGTTTTTTTCCAACTATCCGCCCCATCAACACTCTTGTACACTTCCGCCCCAAGTACATTCGAGTTAAGAAGTCTCGAATTTGCATCGGTCAGCATTTTGGCTATCATCTGCGGATTAAGATTTCCCGCTTTTACCATCCCCTTTACCATCTCGACGGTAATCGAATCGGGAGCTTTATTCTCTTTCAAGAACTGCTCAAGTTTAGAATCTCCAATTTTCAGAAACTCCTCTTTGTTCATTTTCATCAGAGCTTCGACGGTAATTCCGCTTTTACTCTTCATTTTACCTTCATTTTCAACAGGTCTTAATGATTGATTGTCAAGTATTGCATAAAGAGTATTATGATTCTTTTGTGATATGGAAAGACCTATCCTTCCCGTATATTTGCCGGTAGGAAATCCATTCACCTTTTTTCCCCAGGTTTTGCCACTGTTAATAGTTTTATATATTGAACTCTCTTTTCCACTCTCAACCATATTCCATGCTCTCCTTGATTTTTCCCATGAAGAAGCATATATCACTTTATGATCCTTCGGATCCATTACCATATCAATAAATCCGGTTTCATCATTCACAAAAAGTATATTTTTCCAGGTTTTCCCTCCATCCGTTGTTTTAAAAATCCCGCGTTCCTTATTCGGAGTGTAAAGATGACCTAAAACCGCAACATATACCGTCTCATTATTCAAAGGATCAATGATAATTCTGCTTATGTGATGAGAATCTTTTAATCCCATATTTTTCCATGTTTTTCCTGCGTCAATCGATTTGTAAATTCCGGTTCCGGCATATGAACTTCTTGAAGAATTCGCCTCACCGGTCCCTACCCAAATCAATTTTTCATCTGTCTGAGAAATCGCAATATCCCCTATTGTTATTGATGATTCATTGTCAAAAATCGATCTCCATGTTGTTGCATTGTTTTCTGTAATCCACAATCCTCCCGATGCCGTTGCAATCAGAAATTTATAAGGAGAGTTATCATATCCTTCAATATCAACAATTCTGCCTCCCTGAAAAAACGGTCCCACATTTTTCCAACTCAAATTTTTAAATATCGATTCCTTTGCCATTTTTTTATGGTGAATGAATGATGGTTTTATTAAATCATTCCCACTCATATTAAAAGAGAAGAACACGAATACTGATAATAAAATAATAAAAACTTTGACTTTCATAATATCTCCTTATATTAAAAAACTTTCTATTTTATCCTTCGATTATCTTAACAAATATTTTTCTTTCCCTCGGTCCGTCAAATTCGCAAAAGAATATACCCTGCCATGTTCCGAGAACTATTTCACCTTTATCGATTATCAGCGTTAAAGACGGTGAAAAAATTGAAGAAAGAATATGTGACGGGGAATTACCTTCAAGATGTCGAAAATATGACTCTCTTGTATAATTTTTCATTAAAAAATTCGTAATGTCCGATTTGACGGAAGGATCTGCATTTTCATTTATTGTAATTCCTGCGGTCGTGTGCGGAGTAAATACGATCGCAATTCCCGATTCTTCTGTTGATGAACGTACAATTTTTTTTATTTCAGCTGTAATATCAATAAATTCAAAATAGTTTTCCGTCCTGATGTCTATTTTAATAATATCTGTCATTTGAAATCTTTTTCGCTAAAAACTTCCGCTTGAAACGTTTCAATCATTGCACCGTTTTTCCATAAATCTTTAGGAAGCCCTGCCTTCATACATCCGTAAGAAAGATATTCATCAAGGTCCCAACCCTGTTCAACCGGAACTTGAGGAAGAAGAAGCCCTCTATTATGACCATTTGAAATAATGATTCCGTCTTTTCCGACATTAACTTCATTAGGATCATTTACTCTCTGCGGAACAGTCAGAACAGATATTTCTATTTCAATATCATTTATCTCATTCAATAAAACCGGAGGAAATCTCGGATCTTCAAATGCAGCTGATATCGAATTATCTATTACAGCCGTTTTTAAGATTTTTATAGGAAGAGGGTAACCTATACAACCTCTAAGAGAAGAAGATTTGTGAAGTGTAACAAACACTCCGCGTTTTTCAAGAAATTTATTATTATCCGTATTAAAATCCGATATTATTCCATCTTCAATATATTTAACAATTGTATTTCTTGCAAGATCCAGAAGGATCTTTCTCTCTTCATTACTGTAATATCCGGTCATTTCAAATGAATATATATTTCATTTTTTCAATTTTTCTTTTAGATTTCTCATTACAATCAATTCTGCAAAAATAGCAATCCGTACCATTTTCATTAATTTCCATTATAATTTTTTCATAAAAATAATCATCAAACAACACATTGGTATTACGGTAAAAAAACCCTTTTAGTTTAAATCCCCAGTGTTTATAAACAGATCCGTATGCATCGGATAAATCATCTTTATTAAATCCGTATAATAAAAGATCACTTATTACCGTATATTTTGCAATTTTCGTACCGATCAGAAAACCGTTTATTTTTTTATCTGATTTTTGCAGAAGATCAATCTTTTTTTTTGCTTGAACACCGACAATCAGTTTCATTTTCTTCTATTTTTTACGAAGTTGCTTTCTCCAATTTTTTCAATATGAGGAACATAAAACCTGCAGAGATCAAAGAAGTAATAACAAGAAGAGAAAAAGTTTGCCACAATTGAAGAGAAGCATAAGGTCTTGCAATCTGTCCGGAAAGCATATTTCCTATAGCTGTTGCGGCAAGCCAACCACCCTGCATCATTCCTCTGAATTTAGGCGGCGAAACCTTTGCAACAAAAGCAAGCCCCATCGGGCTAATGAAAAGTTCCGATATTGTCATTGTAAAATACATGGTAATAAGCCAGTAAGGTGTTACGAGAGTTGAAGATACACCACCTGTTGCTGCAAGAGATTTCGGACTGGCTAGTCCGTGTGCTGCAACGACCATTACAAGCCACCCTGCTGCAAGAAGCAGCATTCCGATCGCAATTTTTTTTGGTGATGACGGCTCTTTTTTTCTTTTATTTAACCATGCAAAAAATGCAACTACAAGAGGTGTCAGAAAAACAACAAATATCGGATTAAAAGATTGAAACAATTCTGGAGAAATGGGGTTTGAATTTGAGAATGTATTATATCTGACTCCTAATATGACGGCACCTGTAAGAGTTATCATTAAACCGGATAGCTTTCCTTTTTTTGTTGAAGATCTTTTGATAAGAAAAACAAGCCCTATTATTACGGCAATAATGGAAAGAAATGCAGGCAGATCGAAAAAGATCTTTGTGAACGGTGAAACGGAATTTGCAGTATAGTCTCTTGCAAACCAAGTTAATGTAAGTCCGTTCTGATGAAAAGCCATCCAGAAAAATATAACTACTGCAAATACCATAACCAATGCAACCAGTCTGTCTTTGACCTGTTTTGCAGTCAGTTCGATGCTCTTCTCCCCGCTTTCTGGCATTTTAGAATGTATATAATCGGCATGTTTATAATATTTTCTGAAAGCTATAAATATTATAAGAGAAATAATTATACTGACACCTGCAAGTGCAAAAGCCGCATGATATCCTTTGCTTAAGGCATCAATATATTTATGACCGAAATCGGTTAAATTGGTAAATCCGTCACCCATCTGTGCACGGGCAAGTCTTTCAAATTCACTGATATTTTTTAATGTTCCTTTATAATATTGATGAATCATTGCCGGCAGACTTGCCACATAGGTGAAATCTCCTTTTGATAAGAGCCAATCCCTTAAAGTTGTTGCTGCATAAGGAGCAAAAAACGCACCTATATTTATTCCCATATAAAAAATATTAAAAGCAGCATCGTTGAGCTTCTTCAACCCCTTTTCCTGATAAAGGTTTCCCAATATAACCGCTAAATTCCCTTTAAAAAAACCTGTGCCCATTGCAATAACAAAAAGAGACATATAAATAAACAATCTTGTCTGACCGGGTATACCCATCAAGCCATATCCGGATATCATAAGAATTATCCCTATTGTTATTGTCTTTCCATAGCCTATTCTATCGGCAAGAATACCCCCGAATAGAGGAAGAAAATAGATTCCGAATAGAAACCAGGACCAGATATTTCCTACACTTTCAGGCGAGAGTCCGAATTTAGCCTGAAAAAAAAGAACAAATATAGGGATCATTGTATAATATCCGAATCTTTCGCCCATATTTGCAAAAAAAAGCACTATTAAACCTTTAGGGTGATTTTTAAACATAAATACTCCTTTATTACTGAATTTTAATTTTAAGAAAAAAATAAAAAATAGTAAAGAAAAATTCATCTCAAACTTGAATTTTTCCAAAATCTAAACTATTATCTTAAACCGAATGTAATATTTCATAAAAGAGGTGCAAAATGAATGGAAAAATTGAGTTAAGTCCTAATAATTTAGTCAATTTTTTGAACAAACCTTCTTCTGATTTTACAAAAAAAGATATAATTTACTATATAGAAAAAAATGAGATCAAGATGGTCAATTTTCGATATATCGGAGGAGACGGCAGACTTAAAACTTTAAACTTTGTAATAAATGATAAAAACCATCTTGATTCTTTTCTTTCAAACGGAGAGAGAGTGGACGGATCAAGTCTTTTCTCCTATATAGGAGCATCAAGAAGCGATCTTTATGTAATACCGAAATTTAAAACCGCATTTTTAAATCCTTTCACCAATATTCCTACAATAGATATATTATGTTCATATTACAAGGGAGACGGAACTCCTCTTGAAAGTTCTCCCGAAAATATAATTCTGAAAGCTCATAATCTTCTAAAAGAAAAGACCGGTTTTACATATGAAGCTCTCGGAGAACTTGAATATTACCTTCTTTCCGAAATTGATTCCATTTATCCTATTATTGAACAAAAGGGTTATCATGAATCACATCCCTTTTCAAAATGGGGCTCCATAAGAAGAGAAGCGATGGAAGTTATCAGTCAAATCGGAGGCAGGATCAAATACGGACATGCCGAAGTGGGAAATATAATTGCAAATGATCTTGAAATGGTTCAACATGAAATTGAGTTTCTTCCAACACCTGTTGAAGATGCGGCGGATCAGCTTGTCCTTGCAAAATGGGCAGTCAGAGAGATAGCGTATAAATATGAGATGGAGGTCAGTTTTGCGCCGAAAATAATGGTCGGTCAGGCTGGAAGCGGACTTCATATTCATTCAAGACTTATGGATGGAGACACTAATCTTTTAATTAAGAATAAAGCTTTAAGTGATGAGGCAAAAAAACTTATTTCCGGATTGCTTGAATTATCTCCTTCATTAACAGCTTTCGGTAACACTGTACCCACATCATTTTTAAGATTAGTTCCACATCAGGAAGCACCAACAAGTATATGCTGGGGTGACACAAACAGATCTGTTCTTGTGAGAGTCCCTCTTGGTTGGGTAAATGCCGGTGATATGGTAAGAGACCAGAATCCACTCGAAAAAGAAAATCCTGAAAAATATATAAATAATCAGACAGTTGAGTTAAGAAGCCCTGACGGGAGTGCTAATGTTCATCTTCTTCTTGCAGGAATGACTATGGCTGCTTTACACGGCCTTGAGGATCGGGATGCTTTGGATAAATCCGAAAAACTCTATGTTGAAAAGGATGCTTCCAAATTAAAAAATCTAATGCAACTCCCCTCTTCCTGTAGTGAGTCTGCAGATTTACTTAAAAAACAGAGGGATTTTTATGAAAGAGACGGGGTTTTTCCACCGGCAATAATCGATTATATTATCAATGAACTTAAAAATTATAAAGATAGTAATCTAAGTGAAAGACTTTTCGGAAAAGCTGATAATCTTCAGGCACTTGTTCAGGAATTTCTGCATTGCGGTTAATAATCAGTTATAGAATCAGTAATATTCAACCAATTCATCCAAACTCTTTCTAAAGGGCATTTTAGGTTTAATCCAGCCTTCTTCCGGATATCCGAGAGGAGTCATGCATAAAACCGTTTCTTCCTGATCAAGGTTTAGTGCTTTTTTAATAATATTTTTATCAAATGCTATTATCCAGCATGTTGATACGCCCTCATATTCTGCTGCAAGTATCATATGATCCATCATAATAGAAAGATCAATCTCTAAAGAGTTAAAGCCGTCATACGGTCGTGTCCATGCATATTTCTTTCTACCTGTAATAATTAATATCGTAGGAGCTTTCTGAAACCATTCTCTTTTATAAGAAGGACGTATCTTTTGCAAAAATTCATCTCCCGTTACTACTATTATTTTTGCAGGCTGATTATTGTTGGATGTAGGAGCCATTCTCCCTGCTTCAACTATCCTCTTAATAACTGTTTTATCAATTTTTTTTTTCGGATCATAATTTCTTATGCTCCTTCTATTTTCAATTAGTTTGTAAAAATCAAAATTTTTCATTATTACCTCACAATGATCTTAAAAAAATTATATAATTTATTAAAAATTAAATCCAAAAAGAATTTTACAAAAAAAGATTGACTTTCTTTTTAATTAAATTTTATAATTATATTTAACTTGAAACCGTTTCATATTGTAATTATTTTAATAAAAATATAAAATTTTATTTTCAGGAGGTTAAATCATGGATGCAGTTTTGTTGGCAAGAATTCAATTTGCTCTAACAATCGGATTCCATTTTATTTTTCCACCTATCACAATCGGACTTGCTTGGATGCTTGTCTATTTTGAAACGGTAGGTTGGAAGAAAAAAAGTGAAATCTATCAAAAGATCGCTAAATTTTTTGCAAAAATTCTGGCAGTTACATTTGTTGTAGGTGTAGCAACCGGAATTGTTATGGAATTCCAATTCGGAACAAACTGGTCTGAATATTCAAAGTTTGTCGGTGATATTTTCGGTGCTCCGTTAGCAGCTGAAGGTGTATTTGCTTTTTTCCTTGAATCGGGATTTATGGGATTATACCTTTTCGGGAGAAATCGAGTTTCAAAGGGAGTTCACTGGTTTTCATCATTAATGGTTGCTGTCGGTGCAACAATATCGGCATTCTGGATAATTGTTGCAAATTCGTGGCAGCAGACACCAACGGGTTATATTGTTCAAAACGGAAGAGCCGAACTCACAAATTTTTATGATGCTGTCTTTAATCCTTCTACCCTTCACAGATTTTTTCATACTGTTGATGCGGCACTGATTACCGGAGCATTTTTTGTTGCCGGTATCTCAGCCTATCTCATTAGAAAAAACAAACAGAAAACTATTGCAAAAACTTCTCTTAAAGCTGCGGTTATTGCAGGGCTTATTTTCTCAATTCTTGAACTTTTCCCTCTCGGTCACGAACATACAAAACAGGTTGCAAATACACAACCTGAAAAGTTTGCAGCTATGGAAGGTCTTTACACTACACAAAAAGGTGCTCCTCTGATTGTCTTCTCTATCCCGACTTTAAGCAACCCGCCTAATTTCATGCTTAAAATTGAGATCCCGAAGATGTTAAGTTGGCTTACTTCCGGTGATCCCGATATGGAGTTAAAAGGAATTGATGCTTTCCCGAAAGAGGAACTTCCCCCTCTTTTCATCACATTTGTTTCATATCACAACATGGTAATGCTGGGACTCTATTTTATTTTTATAATGGCATTGTCCGTTCTTATGCTCTATAGAAAAAAACTTTTCGACAGTACTTTTATTCTCAGAATACTGACATGGTCAATTCCTCTTCCTATCATAGCTATTCAATTGGGCTGGATAGTTGCAGAGGTCGGAAGACAGCCGTGGATAGTTTATAAACTGTTAAAAACAAGAGATGCAGCTTCAGTCACGGTCTCTGCAGGTGAAATATTAACTTCGATTATAATTTTCACCATAATTTATATATTACTTGGAGCAATATGGTTTTATCTTATGATTAAAGAGATTAAACACGGACCTGAACCATTAGATGAAAAGGAGGTGACGGTATAATGGACCTAAACATAACTTGGTTTATACTTTACGGCGTTTTAATAACCGGATACGCTATTCTTGACGGATTTGATCTCGGAGTCGGTGTAATTCATCTCTTCACAAAAAATGAAACTGAAAAGAGAATAAATATTAACTCAATAGCTCCTGTTTGGGATGGGAATGAAGTGTGGCTTTTAACTGCCGGCGGTGCTTTGTTTGCCGCATTTCCGATAGTTTATGCTACTGTATTCAGTGCTTTTTATATGGCTTTAATGCTACTTCTTCTTTTTCTTATAATGAGAGCGGTTTCAATGGAGTTCCGTGGAAAAATAGAATCTTCACGCTGGAAAAAAATATGGGACATCTCTTTCGGATTGGGAAGTCTTTTCCCGGCAATTCTTTTCGGTGTTGCCGTCGGAAATATCCTTAGAGGTATTCCCCTGAACGCAAAAGGGATCTTTACCGGTAACTTTTTCACTCTTCTTAACCCCTACTCCATACTTATAGGAATACTCAGCTTGGTTATGTTCACACTTCACGGATCAATCTATCTTGCAATGAAAACGGAAAATGACCATCAAAAAAAGATATTAAACATTATTCCCAAACTCTGGATAGCTTTTGTTTCAATATTTTTTCTTGCAACAATATATTCATTTTTTGAAGCAGGTTTTCTGTTTGAAGGGATACTCGGAAATCCACTTTTCTGGATAGCTTTCATCATTCTGTTTATTGCAATCATGTCCATTCCGATAATGGTGAAATCAAAAAGACTAGGTTGGGCTTTTTTATCTTCGGCTGTCTCTATAAGCGGTATGATATCTATTGCGGCAATAAGTCTATTCCCCCGACTCGTTCCCTCTTTGACCGACCTTTCATATTCACTTACGATCTATAACTCTTCATCTACTCACAGAACACTTTTTACAATGCTTATAATTGCTCTAATAGGTGTTCCGATTGTATTAATTTATACAATATTTATTTATAGGAAATTCAAAGGTAAAGTCGAACTTAACGAATACAGCTATTAACTCTACATCAAAACCCCGCTGCTTCTATAGAGCGGGGTTTTATACTTCTTTTTAATTTAAAAATTTCCCTTTTCTTTCTTGACTTTTTTTTTATTAGACATTATTATCCGCTTTTAGTTGTAAACAATATTTTGAAAAAATATTTGTATAGTATTAAAAAATTTCAGAATATAGTTTGCGGTTTTAAGGAGATTTTTATGGCTAGAGGTAAGGTTAAATGGTTTAATGCCAAAAAAGGTTACGGTTTCATTTCAACAGAGGAAGGCAACGATGTTTTTGTTCATTACAAAGAGATTAAATCCGAAGGATTTAAAACACTCGAAGAAGGAGAAGATGTAGAGTTTGAGATCAAATCCGGTGATAAGGGTGATCAAGCTGTAAACGTTACTAAAGTTTAATAAAAGATTCAATTAAATTTACAATCCACTTCTATATTTAACGGTAGAATTGTATAAATTTTATTATTAAATTATTAAAATCTCAAAGAGAGACAACTTAATCCTCCGTCAACTTTTCTAAACTCCGAAACATCTGATTCAATAATCTTAAATCCCCTTTCCTCAACTTCATTTTTAACATTTTCACTCCGTCTTCTGAAAAATTTCAGAGATATTTTGCCAATTCAAGGACTCTAGGTGGATTTTTTTGATTAAGGAAATATTTTGGTAAGAAGTCAATTGAACGCAAAGCATCAAGATCCGTCTTATATCTCCCGTATAAAACAAGATAACAGTTTTTTCCATTTCTCGTGTGATTAATTATAAAAAAATTGATCTTATTTTTAATTTTTCTATACGCATATTTTACCGATTCCTTTTGACAATCAAGCTCAAGTAAAACGGAATATTTATAATCGGAATTAAGTAAATCTTTTCTCCAGAGATTTCCGGCTTTAACAAATCTTCCACTATTAAAATAGTCAAACGGAGTTCTACTATCTATTTTAGAATTATCTTTTTTAAGATTTTTTACAATAGCAGAAGGTTTATCACTTTTTTTAAGAGACAGACCTGTATCTGCCTTAACTCCTTTTACATTGTTTTCTTCATTAACACTTTTTATTAAAGATTTTGAAGTAGACAATTCGTTTTTCTTATCAGGGTTCCTATCCATTCCTTTTGAATCAGCACTCTTTTTAACCGGTTTGTTAATTATAGTGTTTTTTGCAATATTGTCTCCTTTATCAAGTACAAAAAGCACTACACCTGCAATAATTATCGCAATAACAACTAATATAAAGAAAATATTAAATATTTTACTCTTCTTTTTTGTCTCTTCTTTATTAAGATCCTGTAACATTTTATCAGTTATTGAAATATCCTCTTCAATAACATCCTTATTATCTAAAACAGTTTTCTCTTTTTCATCTATATCTTTTTTAAATTCCTTTTCATAAGAATATGACTCTTCTTCATTAATATCATCTATATCAATCTGTTCTATTTCGGAAATTTCATTATCTAAATTTATTGGGTCTTTCTTTGACTCTGAAATAAGATTATCCGGTACTTTTAATCTTTCATCCTCTTCAATATAATCATCTTTTTTATATAGAAGTCCTGCAAGTAGATAAAAGTATATGGTCTTTAAAATTTCCTCTTTTGGTAAACCGACAAAATTAAGAGAAATAACCTCAACATTTACTTCGCCTGTAAATTTATCAAGCAATTCAAGTTCAGCCTGTGAGAGATCATATTTTTCTATCTTTTTATTATCTTCCGATTTTAAAAATAGTTCTTGAAAAGAGCCGATGCCTTTCCAAATAAATCCCATATCCAAATCAACTTTAACAAAATCAAATACAAATTTTTTCAAATCTATTTCTAAATTTATAAAAGTATTCGCAGGAACATCTTTTGAAAAATAGTAAACCCCGTCACCCCATTTCAAAATACTTTTAACTATTTTTCTCATTTGAACTTTTGAGAATTCTATCAGTTCCTCCAAGGTCAGCATTCCTTTTTCAACAAGATTTTTCCCCAGCTCTATCTCGTTTTTAGAATTCATTTTTATCTGATCAATATTTTGTTTTTCAACTCTTTTATGAAGTATCAACATATTCTCAAGCGTATCAACTTCGGAGTTTGATGCTACCCAAACTATTTTTCCTCTGTCAATATAAAGCTCTTTTAATATTTCATCACGTTTAAGGTACAGAACTCCGCTTTTACCTTCTTCAAAAATTTTTAATAAAAGAGCTCCTGCAGGAGTTTCTTTTAACGATCCCTGATCAATATTCATTAGTACCTCATATGAATTATATAATATTATTAACTAATTTCAAACAATGTTTTTCATAGAAAATCAACAACCTGCTCTTTTTCTATCCTCTATTTTCTTATTTATAATTATTCCTGAAATAATAAACAGTAATCCTACAACAGAAGATATTAAATTTTTTAAATAGTAAACACAATATTAACGATACAAAATGAAAGGATTTATAAATTCATATAATTTTTTTTTATTTCCCAATTGACATGGAAATATAATTGAATTAAAATTTATTTTTAAGGTTTAATTCAAGGGAAGAGGGTTTAAAACCCCACAGCCCCCGCTGCCGTGACCGGGTCTTTTTTAAAGATATGGTCTTTGAGATTAAGCCACTCTTCATATTTTTGAAGGGGAAGGCATCTAAGATTCCCGGGAGTCGGAAGACCTATTAATCCTTAATAATATCTTAACGTGCGGAGGGCGTGTTTAAGATAAAATTTTACCCTCCATAAAAAAAAACAGGAGGATCTTTATGATCAAATTATTTACAGTTGTTTTATCTATTTTTCTATTATCGTTTTCTACTTTTTCAAATGAAAAAAATCCCGAAGAAATTTCAAAAGAAAAAGTTGAATACATTGAAGTTATAGGTCACATCCCCATCGGTAAATCGATTCAAAGTATTTCGGTTGTTGAAAATGATGAAATTCAAGCATTGAAAATGGTTAACTTAAAAGAAGTACTCTCTATGTCTCCGGGAGTTCTTACACTTTCCAATGGTAAATTCGGTCAGTCATCATCAACTTTCATCAGAGGATCGAGGAACACTCAGATTCTCTATCTGATTGACGGTATCAAAATAAGGGACGATTCCAGCATAGGAGGAATAAATCTCTCTCTTCTACCTGCTTTTCTTATCAAAAAAGTTGAAGTTGTTAAAGGACCGTTAAGCAGTATCTACGGTTCGGATGCAATGGGAGGAGTTGTTAATATCTCTCTCGGAGGGAGCAACGGTACAAAAGTGCTGTTAAACACCGGAAGTCACGGGTCATATCAGGCAAATTTTTCAACAAGCAATCAAAAAAACGGGATTTTATACTCCGTCTCTTCTTCTATCCAAAATTATAAAGATAATTCAATAAATGATCTATTTAAAAACATAGGATTTCACGGAAAGATTGATTTTAAAAGTGATGGTTTCTTAAATGGCGGATTACTCTTTTTTCTTAACAGTGTCGACTCGGGAATCCCATTTAACAATTCCGGCAAATCTTCACCTAATAGAAAATTTAAAAGTAATAATTTTATAGCTGCAGTTCCTCTAATATTTAATCTCGGCGAAAATTCAAAAATAAGAACAACTTTATCTTTTAACGGAAATTCCTACAAATTTGAGGATAGCGATGATAAATGGAGTCCCTATTATACCAACAGATCAAAAAACATTGAGATTGATACTGTTTTCAACTCATATTTAAGCAAAAATATTGATATTAGTGTAGGATTCGATTATTCATCTACAAAAATTTTTTCCGCAAACAGTACCAAGACTGTTATAGATAACAAATCAAGAAACTATTTTTCATCTTTTATTAAAGCAGATGCCGACCTGGGATTTATATTTTTAACATCTTCAATCAGATTTGATAAATATAAGAGTGTAAAAGCTAACTTTTCGCCACAGTTGGGAGTTGCATTTAAAATCAATAGCAATATAAAGATCAGAACATCATATTCCCAAAGTTTCAAGGCACCTCTTCTTCTTCAGCAGATAAATCCATGGGGAGCTCCGAATTTCAATTTACTACCGGAAAAGGGAGTTTCAGGTGAAATCGGAGCTGATATTTTTTTAAAAAAACATATTTTAGGTCTTACGATTTTCAAATCTACATACAAAGATATGATTGATTGGGTTACAATTGATCCCGTTACATGGCGAGGACAATATCAGAATATTAAAGAGGCAAAAATCGACGGTATTGAATTTTCCTTCTCTTCTTCCATTATTAAAAATACTGTTTTTGAACTCTCATATACACATTTGAAAAGCATTGATGAATCAACAGGACTACCTCTTAAAAGAAGACCGAAAGATTCTCTTACAGCTTCAGTCAGATATTCAAGCCCTCACTTCACCGTAGGTTTCAATACAATCTATGTAGGTAAAAGAGGAGATTATAATTTCATGATATACCCGCCCGACATAAATATGCCTTCCTATAACGTTTACAATCTGAACATCACCATCCCGGTTAAAAAGAAATTTAATGTGTATGGAAAACTTACAAATCTTTTCAATTCAAAATATTCCGAAATATTCGGATATTTAACGCCGGGAAGAAGATTTGAAATAGGAATTTTATATAATTAGAAGATGAAAAGATCGATAACTCCTCCCTTTTTATTAGGACTGTTATTCTTATGTTTTCAGATATTTCCACAGAGACTGATTTCTCTTGCACCAGGAATTACGGAAATAATTTTCAAACTGGGCTCGGGAAACAGACTTGTAGGAGTTACAAAATTTTGCGATTATCCGAAAGAAGCGAGACATATTAATAAAATCGGAGGATTTATCGATCTTAATATTGAAGAAATAATTTCATTAAAACCGGATATAATATTTCATTATCCGGAACACTATGAAAAAATAAAAATTTTTAATAAGAAAGTCAAACTTATTTCTCTTGAGCATAAAAGTTTAAAAGATTTATATAGATCAATTGAGACAATAGCTGTTGCTTTAAACAAAAAGGAAAAAGGAAATCAAACCGTTAAGACCATTAAAAATAAATTATATAAGATTTCTCTTAAAACAAAGGGTATAAAAAAGAAAGTACTTATAATTATTTCAAGAGATCCTTTTCATCTTAGAAATATGATAATCATCGGTAAGGGAGACTATCTCAATGAAATTCTAAAATATTCCGGAGGAATAAACTGTTATAAAGGAAAATTAAACTATCCAACGGTTTCTATAGAATCGGTTATCAATATGAATCCGGATATAATCATTGAATTTATCTATTTCTTAAAAAAGAGCAGTTCAAGGGACATTATTAAGCAATGGAATAAATTCAACAATATTTCAGCAGTTCTAAATAAAAAGATTTTTGTTGTTAAAGATCAATTCTGGCTGAGACCCGGACCGAGGGTAACTTTAATTTCGGAAAAACTTTTTGATATTATTAATAAAAAGGAAAAACATTAATATCTTTCTATTATTGAAATTACATATTTCATTTTTTTAATCCAATATCCACTATACTTTTCTCTTCTTATATAACCTCTTCCGTTCGGAGAATGGATAAAATATTTTTCGTTAATATAGATTCCGGAATGCCATTTTTTACGTGATATTTTAAAAATCAGAATATCACCGGGCTTAGCTTTGTCAAATCTAACTCTATGTTTTATTTTTCCCTGCTTCTTAGCAGTACGCGGTATATCAATCCCGAATGATCCGTAAACATATTTTACAAACCCTGAACAATCGAACCCATATATTTCAGAACCGCCATATTGATATTTTATTCCTTTCAGCGATTCCGCCAATTCTATGATTTTCGACCTTAACCCCCAAACTTTTTCGGGTTCGCTTTTATAATTACAGAAATGAACACCAAAAGCTATAATAAGAATTACAACAAATCTATTTGCATTTTTCAAAACCAATTATTAATACTCAATGCGAAAGGGGGGACTCGAACCCCCACACCTTTCGGCACCAGATCCTAAGTCTGACGCGTCTGCCAATTCCGCCACTTTCGCATTAATAAAAAGAAAATTACATTAAGGTGTTCAATTTGTCAATATAAATCCTTTATAATTCCAAATTAAAACAGATTAAAAAATAAAGTTTAAACGTATCAATCCATTTTAAACATATCTGAATTTATTTTCGGGTTTATCTCAATTTTTTTAACCGTAATTCCGACTTTTTTCTTTCCTTTTAATAAAATATCCGTTTTGAAAGCAAAATATATATTTCCGATCTTCTTAAATTGAGAATTTACTATTCTTGCAACACCTTTTTCTCCGGCAATATTATCTATTTTTTCTTTAAATTCAATCAGATGACTTTTTCTATTAATAAAAAATTTCACCCAGTTATCTCCGGAAGTAAATATATAGATAATATCATAAACAGAATTGCCGATCTTTTCTGTCTTTAAAAATTGAAACTTATATTTTTTATAATTTTTGTAAATATCATATATTGAGGCAAAATCCCCCTTTTTTATCTCTTTAGACGAAATCGGTTTACTCTGCCCCATCTGTTTCATAACTCCTTTATTACCGTCAATAATCCTTTCTATCTTCATACCCATAACTTTTGTTAGAGTATAAGATCTATCCGGATACTGTGTATAAGAGTCGGTCTCTACAGAGAAATTTCTACCCATCATTTTCAATTCTACATTCGAAAGAATCCTTAATGAACGGATATTTTTATATCCTCTGTAGCATTTATTCAAAGCATTAAAAACAATTTTCTTTCCCATTTCAAGTGTCTGTTCGGTAGCTGCAGGTATCTTCTCTTTTAAAACAGGTTGTTTTATCGATATATCAATATTTTTAACTTTTCCAAGTTGGGATAAATCACCTTTGATCTTTTTTTTGTTACCAACTACCATTGCAACGATTTTATTAGGTTTCAGATACTTCTTTGCAACTTTAAGAACATCATCTACCGAAACTTTTTTGATATTCTCCATCAACCTGTCATATTTTTTTACATCAAGACCGTAAAATTCCTTTTTCATATAATCATAAAGGATCTTTTCGGGAGAACTAAATTTAAAAACATATGAATTCAGAAAATAATTCTTTGCATCTTCCAACTCCGTCTTTGAAACCTTTTCCCTGCGAATTTTTTCAATCTCATCATTTATAGCTTTAAGAACATCAATAGTAGATTCCGATTTGGTAAATGTTGAGAAAAAAACTTTTCCCGGATGAAGATAGGAGTTCATAATTCCACCGCCGATTCCATATGTAAGTCCCATTTTCACTCTTAATCTCTGCATTAATCTTGAATTAAATCCCTGGGAAAATATAGAATTAAATACCATGATCGCAGCTTTTTCATCAATATTCTCAATATATCCGATATGACCTAAATTAATATAACTCTGATTAAGATTGTCCTTTTGAGCAAATCCGATTTGAAATTTATTATCAATATTTAAGACTTTAGGATAATCGGGAATTACTGCATTTCCCGACCATTTGCCGAAATATTCTTCTATATCACTTTTAAATTCTTTAATCGATATAGGACCTGTAATACCGAACACGGCATTGGAAGGTTTAAAAAATCTTTCAAAAGTCTCTTTAATATCTTTGATTTTTATGTTATCGATTTTTTCATACTCAAGCTGAGAAGCAAAAGCTGATTTGGACCCGTAAATAATCTTTTCGAATTCTCTTGCTGCAATAGACGCCGGGTCATCATTTCTTCTTGAGATTGAACTTGCCAATCTCGTTTTAAGCTCATCAAATTTATCTTTGTTGAATAAAGGTTTTTGAAGTATAAGTGATAATATTTTCAGAGATTCTTTAAAATTTTCTTTTAAAGAAGAAAGCGAAACAACATAATAATCATCATTAGAGTATATCGATATTGAAATTCCTTTTGAGTCAAGAACAGTATCTAATTTTTCAGAACTATATTCACCGGCACCCCCTATCCTCATAAGACTTGCTGTCATTGAAGCTAACCCCGTTTTATCCGAAGGATCATACACATCTCCACCCTTAAAATAGGCTCTTAGTGTAATAATCGGGAATCTTGTTGTTTTTATTAAACGTAATTTTATTCCGTTGTTTGTTATATCCTTATCAATTACGGGTTTTACGATCTTATTTAAAGGAGGATATTTGATTTTATCAATTTTACTCCTTTTTGCATTCAAAGCCGACATTCCAAAAACAAAAAATATCAGTGAGATCCATATTGTTATCTTTTTCATTTTTTAACCTCCTTCTTTTTTTCGATCTTTATAAGCACCTTGTTGTTGTCGGTAAAGTAGGTTTTTGCAAGATTCATAATATCATCGGCAGTCACTTTGTCGGTTTCAACAATAGAATCAAACAGTTTTTCCCATCCTCCCTGAACAACTTCAGCTCTTAAAAGTCCGTTAAGTAATCCCTGATTAGATTTCATACGTTTAATTGAATCAACCTTGATCCTGTTTTTTGCAGAGATCAACTCTTCATCACTAATCTTTTCGGTTTTCAATTTTTCTATTTCGGAAGATATGACTTTCTCCATTTCGGCAGTTGAATGTTTCATATTCGGTAGAGCAAAGATAAGATATAATGAAGGATATTTTGACCCGGGGAAACCGGCAAACGATCCTACCGCCATAGCGGATTTATCCTTTGAAACCATTTTTTTATTGAGTCTTGAACTTCTTCCGTTAGTAAGAATATAATTCAAAACTTCAAATTTACTAAAATCCGGACTTAATTCGGAAGGACAGTGATAAGCCATTAAAACCCATGGCTGAGAATCCTCATGCAATGTCATCCTTTTTTCACCCGGTTGTTTCGGTTCTATGGTGAAAACTCTTTCATTTTTTTCTCCACTGCGTATTTTCGTGAAATATCTCTTTACAAGTTTTTTTAAATTACCGGGAGTTACATCACCGGCAACACCAATCACGAGATTTTTTGCAGTATAATGTTTTCTGAAATAAGCTTTTACATCCGATCTTGAAATATGATTAATATTACTCATAGGACCTATAACACTGACTTTATAAGGATGATCTTTAAATGCAATAGCTTGAAGCTCTTCAATAAGTTTTCCGATAGGAGAGTTTTCAGTTCTTAATCTTCTCTCCTCTTTAATAACCTCACGCTCCTTGTAAAATTCACGGAAAACAGGATATGAAAATCTTCCCGATTCAAGATATGCCCAGAGCTCGATTTTATTAGACGGAAGACTGTAAAAATATACCGTTGAATCACTGCTTGTACCGGCATTCAGTCCAACCCCTCCGTTTCTTTTTAAAATGGTATCAAACTCATTTGATACAACAAATTTTGAAGCTTCATTTCTAACTCCATCCAAATCCTTTTTAAGTTTTTTTATTTTCTCATTATCAGGATTGATTCTGCTTCTTTCAATTAAAATCTCATTAAATATCCGGTCCATTTTATCAAGAACAGCTCTCTCTTTTGCAGGATTCCTTGTTCCCACTTCAGTAGTACCTTTAAATGCAAGATGTTCAAGGAAATGGGATATTCCGTAAATACCTATTCTTTCATCACTGCTGCCGACATTCGCATATGTAACAAATGATACGATCGGAACCGAATGATCCTCAAGCAATATAAACGTTAAGCCGTTTTCAAGTTTAAATTTTGTTATTCTTTTCTTAACAGAATCAAAATTAAAACTGTTTCCGGATAAAAAAGATATGGAAAAAACCACAATAAATATAACGATCAAAAATCTTTTCATTAATTCCTCCTCCTTTTGAATATTACCATATTTTTTGATTCAAATATATTATTGATTACGTGAATAAATTATAAAAGTTTTAATAATGTTATAATAATTTTATGAAAAAAAAACTCCTGATTTTCGGATCCGTTTTTACTCTTATCTTAATTACGATTTTAATGATTTTCATTTTATCAAAAGAAAAAAAATGGACAAAAGAAAACTCCTTAACTATCACTCTTTCACCACCGATTTATGATTCCGGCAATTTAAACACTCTTACCGATGCTGTTGAAAATTCCATTGAATATTTTAAGAAAAAAATTAATTCCGATTTTTTTTACAGTGGGAAAAAATTTTCCGGTTATAGTGTTTTAAACTCCCTTAAAGATTTTAAATCCGAATTAAACAAATCCGGACTCACTCAAAATTTTTTTTCATATATCAAAGAAAATTATCTTTTTTTTGAAAGTCAATCCGGAAAAGTTCTATTTACCGGATATTTTGAAGCTGAATTAAAAGGTTCCAGAGAACAGGATGATCAATTCAGATTTCCTCTTTATAAAACTCCCGAAGACCTTGTTAAAATAGATCTTTCAAAATTTAAATTTTATAAAAAGTTCAACTCTCTTCCTTCTGTTTTAAGAGGAAGAATAACGGAAGACAAAAGAATTATACCTTATTACGGGAGAAAAGAGATAGACAACGAGAATGTACTCTCGGGAAAAGGTCTTGAACTTATATGGATAGATAACAGAGTTGATCTTTTTTTTCTACAAATTCAAGGTTCGGGAATTGTGACTCTTAATGACGGTAGTTCTATCCGTGTCAATTATTCCGATAGCAACGGTCATCCATACAGATCGATAGGGAAATATTTAGTTGAGAATAATATCTGCTCCTATGATGATCTTTCAATGCAATTTATAAAAAAATATATCTCGGATCATCCGAGTGAAACCGATGAAATATTAAACTACAATCAATCCTACGTTTTTTTCAGAGAAGTTGATGAAGGACCTGTAGGATCTCTCGGAGTTATAGTAACCCCGTTCAGAACTATTGCAACCGACCGTAAAATCTTTCCAAAAGGAGCACTTTGTTATATTGAGACAAAACTTCCTGTTTTTAATAAGAACGGCTCTATTTCCGGTTATTCCGCATTCAAAGGTTTTATGCTGAATCAGGATACCGGCGGTGCAATTAAAACACCGGGAAGAGCAGATATTTTTTGCGGTCATGGCAAAGATAGTGAACTCATTGCAGGTCACTTGAAAGAGTATGGGAAATTATATTTTCTAATAAAAAAAGATTTAAACGGTTTTAGATCAGATGAAGATTAAAATCCGATCTTTCCGCAAGAGACTCATTGTGTGTGGCAATAACAGCAGTAAGATTATACTCTCTTATCAATTCAAGAAATAGTTCAAAAACTCTATTTCCGGTTCTTCTATCGAGATTTCCGGTAGGCTCGTCTGCAAGAAGAAGTTCAGGTCTGTTTATCAAACTTCTTGCAATTGCCGCTCTCTGCCTTTCTCCTCCCGAAAGATCCGAAGGCATATTTAAAACTCTTTCTCTCAACCCGACCTTCTCAAGTAATATTTTTGCACGCTCTTCAGCCTTTTTCCTGTTAAAGTCTTTAATTAACATAGGGAATGAAACATTTTCAAGAATAGTAAGTTCAGGCATTAGATAATGAAATTGATAGATAAAACCTATTTCGGAATTTCTATATTCCGTAAGTCTCTTTTTATTAAACTTATTTATGTCTTCTCCTGAAAAAAAGATATTTCCGGAATCGGGTTTTTCAAAACTTCCCATGAGATGTAACAGCGTACTCTTCCCGGAACCCGAAACTCCTGTAATTGAAAATATTTTTCCTCTCTCAATTGAAAAATTTATGCCTGACAGTACCTGTAACTTTGTTCCGTCAGGTTGTATAAAACTTTTCCCTACATCCTTAATTTTTATTATCGGTTCGTTTTTTTTCAATTTCCCTGCTTCTCAAGAAAAAATGCAATACCTTTAGAATTTAAATCTGCATCAAGAAATAGATAATCCCTGTCTTCTTTTGTAAGATGCTTGCCGGAAAAGTTGAAAATCTTTTTATCAAAATATACCCAGATTTTTTCAAGAATAGAACTGCTTAATTCGGAATGTTTCAGTCCCTTTTTTAAAAGTTTATTTCCTTCCGATAAAAACAAATCAATTGCTTCTAACAATTCATTTTCTATTCTTTGAATATCTTCGACGGAGCCGAAATGAGTCAAATATATATTTACCGGATTCAATCTTACAATTTTCTTATAGGTATTCACTGCGGATTCAGGGTCGAACTGGACGGGAGAAGTTGACGGGAAGATAAGAAACCCCTTTTCAAAACCGAATCTCGGATATCCTATTCCAAAGCTGTCACCGGTGAAAACCGTTCCTTCGGTTTTATCAAAAACGATTATATGATGTTTTGCATGTCCCGGAGATTCCAATATCTCAAGATCTTTTCTTCCAAGATTTAAAACCATATTCTCATAAGAATTAATAATTTTATCTTCTTGGACCGGGACTATATCTCCATACATTTCTCTATATTTTTTTTCACCATATACACTCTTAACACTTTCAATTAGTCTTTCCGGTGAAATCATATGCCTTGAACCTCTCGGATGAACTATCAATTTAGCATTGGGCAATAACTTCATAAGTTTTCCTGCTCCGCCTGCATGATCAAGATGAACATGTGTAAGTATCACATATTTTACACCTCTAAGATCAAGACCTATTCCCTCAACCGCTCTTAAAATATTCGGAATTGCAAAATTCGTATTTGTTTCAATTATTGCAGCCTCGCCTTCCGACTGAATTATATAGCTTGCGGCATACTCTTTTCGGTTTAGATATTTTGTGTCGATAGTAGTGACACCATAACTATCCGTTATATATGAACTCATAAATATAAAGGGTTGATTACTCCTCTTCTTCCTTTACCCTGCCCTCTTTTACAGCTTCTGCAATAATCTTTTTCTGCAATTGAGCGGGAACCTCTTCATAGTGTGATAATTCCATAAAATAGCTTCCTCTACCTCCGGTAATCGAAGTGAGATTGGGTTCGAAATCAAGCATTTCAACCATAGGAACCATTGCTTTAATAACATGATTTTTCCCCTTAGCTTCCATTCCCTGAATACGCCCTCTTCGACCGCTCAGATTTCCATTGATATCTCCCATAAATTCTTCCGGAGTAACAACCTCAACATCCATGATAGGTTCAAGAATAGTCGGTTTAGCTGCTTTTATACCTTTCTTAAAAGCCATAGAAGCTGCAATTTTAAATGCCATATCCGATGAATCAACATCATGATAACTGCCGTCGTAAAGATCTATCTTAAAATCCACTACGGGATAACCGGCAAGAACACCTTTATCTTTTGATTCTCTTATACCTTTTTCAACAGCCGGAATATAATTTTTTGGTATTGCTCCTCCGAAAATAGAATCAACAAACTCAAAATCTTTTCCTCTCGGGAGAGGCTCGATCTTTATTACAACATGACCGTATTGACCTCTTCCTCCACTCTGTTTTTTATATTTATGATTTATATCGGCTTTACCTTTGATTGTTTCAAGATACGGAATTTTCGGAGGCTTCATTTCAACTTCAACACCATATTTCTTGTGAAGTTTGTTAACAATAAGTTCTACATGCAGTTGACCGTTACCTGAAATGACCAACTCCTTTGTCTGAGTGTCCCTGTGAGTTTTCACAGTGGGATCTTCCTCAAAAATACGGTGGAAAGCATTTGAGATTTTTCCTTCATCCGCTCTTGATTTAGGCTCTATTGCAAAAGAGATTGACGGAACAGGATATTTGAACTCTCCGAATTTTATTTTCTGACCTTTAATAGTAAGAGTATCTCCGGTCTGAGTCTCTTTTAACTTTGCAACCGCAACAATATCTCCCGGAAAAACTTCTTCGGCAGGTTCCTGGTTTTTCCCCTGAAGATAAAACATTGAACCTACTCTCTCATCAGTCTCTTTATTGGAATTATAGTAAGATGAATCAGGTTTAAACATTCCTGAAAAAACTCTTATAATCGATATTTTTCCTGTAAAAGGATCGGATATTGTTTTAAAAACAAGCCCTGAAAACGGTTCGGATGGATCAGGTTTTACAACTCCTTCAATAGCTTTTACCTCGCCTGAATCCAAGGGAGACGGATTATATTTTTCAATAAAATCAATAACCCTGTCAGCTCCGATATTTAAATAAGCATCAGTTATCAAAACCGGAAAAATTTCCCTGTTTAAAACAGCTGTTTTTAATCCTTTTAAAATATCTTCATGACTAAGATCACCAGATTCAAAATATTTTTCCATTAACTCTTCATCGTTCTCTGCAATCTTTTCTATAAGTTCTTCTCTTTTTTTATCAACTTCCTCTTTAATATCGGAAGGTATATCAGTGATTTCCGGAGTTCCGGATTCATCTTTAGCATAAAGGAATGCTTTCATCTCAATAAGATCAACCACACCTTTGAAATTTTCCCCTGATCCGATCGGATATTGGACCGAGATTACATTTTTCCCAAAAGACTCGGATAGAGATCCTAATGTTTTATTAAAATCGGAAAGTTCCTTAGACATTTTATTTACTACAAATACAACAGAACGATTCAACTCCGAAGAAGCATCAAAAACCTTCTCTGTCTGAACTTCAACTCCCTCAACCCCGTTTATAACGATCAGAGCGGTTTCCGTAGCTCTCAAGGCAATTCTTGCTTCCCAAATAAAATTTGCATATCCGGGAGTGTCAATTATATTGATCTTGTACTTTCCGTTTACAGCATATGCAAGAGAAGCTTGGATCGATATCTTTTTCTCTAACTCTTCTTCCTCATAATCTGTAACCGTATTACCTTGATCGACTTTTCCGAGTCTGTTAACCATTTTCGTATTGAATAAAAATGCGGAAACAAGACTTGTTTTGCCTGACTGTCCATGCCCTACTACTGAAACATTTCTCAAATTTTCACTTTTTGTACTCTTCATTTTTCCTCCGAAGTAAAATTATTTATATGAAAAAATTCACCCTTTGTCAAGAAGCATTCATATTGTATATTGAGGATAAAGTTATAATTAGGATAATCTTATTGAATAAAAAAAGACGGCTATATCATTTGATTTGCAAAATATATATAACCAATCAGAGTCTAAATTGTTTTTTATTATCATATATTTTAATAAACGCTTGAACTCTTTAAAAGAAATAATTAAAATGGATTATGTTATATTCCAAACAAGGTATAATTAATAAACAACTATGGAGATAAAATGGAACTTTATTTTATTGCACTTTTAATACTCGGTGCTTTAGCCCTTGCCGATATTATTGTCGGAGTAAGTAATGATGCGGTTAATTTTTTAAATTCCTCGTTCGGATCTCTTGTTGCATCAAGAAAAAAGATACTGATAATTGCAAGTATGGGTCTTCTTTCCGGTGTGATTTTTTCAAGCGGAATGATGGAAGTTGCAAGAAAAGGAATATTTCATCCTAAATTCTTTACAATGCCGGAATTGATAATTATCTTTCTTGCGGTTATGCTCACAGACATACTTCTTCTTGACACATTCAACACATTCGGTCTTCCTACATCAACGACGGTCTCAATAGTTTTTGAACTACTCGGAGCTGCAGTATCAATCTCTATGTTAAAGATCATTCGTCTCGGAGAATCTTACAACAATCTTGTTAAATATATAAATTCAAGCAAAGCACTTACAATTATACTCGGTATTCTTCTCTCCGTAATTGTTGCTTTTTTCATAGGTGCTGTATTTCAGTATATTACGAGGTTAATATTTACCTTCGATTATAAGAAGAGAATAAAAAGGTATGGAGCATTATGGGGCGGAATTGCATTAACTTCCATTACATATTTTATACTGATAAAAGGTGCGAAAGGTGCCACATTCATCACACCTGAAACTCTTTTCTGGATAAAAACACACACATTTAAAGTCAGCCTTATCTCTTTTATCTCCTATTCCGTTCTTCTCCAAATAATTTTATTCGTTTCAAATATTGATATTTTGAAAATTATTGTTTTAATAGGTACTTTTGCACTTGCAATGGCTTTTGCGGCAAATGATCTTGTAAATTTCATAGGAGTTCCTCTTGCCGGATTAAGTTCTTATAATGTTGCTATAAAAAGTTCATCTCCCGATTCCGTTCTAATGACCCAACTTCAAGGTAAAACTCCGTCCCACACTCTTTTACTGATAATCGCCGGAATTATAATGGCTTTAACTTTATGGTTTTCAAAAAAGTCAAGGAATGTTACAAAAACCGAAATCAACCTCGGCAGACAGGATGAAGGATTTGAGAGGTTCGGGTCATCTCCTCTTTCAAGATCGGTAGTCAGAATATTCTCAAATTTTTCCGAAGTTTTCAGGAAATTAATTCCTTCAAAGATCAATGATATAATGAACAAAAGATTTCTTCAGGTCGGTTCGACATTGACCGTAAATGACGATGAAAAGCCGGCATTTGATCTAATAAGAGCTTCCGTTAATCTTATGGTTGCAAGCATTCTCATATCAATCGCCACATCTTACAAACTTC
>Ga0256846_1000101_pt1 | contig 36929 bp, 29 predicted proteins | sample TevniametaG_FD_189098 | JGI IMG/M metagenome (GOLD analysis project Ga0256846, IMG submission 189098) | Tube worm associated microbial communities from hydrothermal vent at the East Pacific Rise, Pacific Ocean - Tevnia | ecosystem: Host-associated > Annelida > Integument > Unclassified ...
AGGAGGTCTTATAATTGCACTATTTGTAGGGTGGAAAATGAAAGAAAAACTCATCCTTTCAAACAATTTCAACAATAACCATTGGTATTATACCGGCTGGAAATACATATTAAAATATATTACTCCCATAGCGGTTATGGTAATAATTCTTCATGGTCTTGAAATAATTTAGGTAAAAAATCGGAATTTAAAAATAATTGTATATTTTATTTGCAAATTATTCATCCATTATCTTGAAAGTAAGAGCTTCCTTTAATTCGAAAAAATCACTCCCTTTAGGCACATTTCTTAATTTTGTAACAAGTGTCTTTTTGTCTATTAATTCGGAAAACGGGACAGCAATAATTGAAAAGTTTCCCGAAACAGATACCATTGAATTAAATTCATTTCTGTTAAACAATTTGTAAGCACCGAAACCAAGCATGCTTCCGAGAACCACGTCAAAACTTATGGGAGGGATATTCCTTGTTTCATAGCCTATAGCCTTATAAATTATTTTTTTCTTACGTCCTGTACGTTCCTCGTACAATTTACATACCAAATCCCTTATAACCCTACCCACCTCAGCCTTAGACATAATAATATTCCCGTGTTTATCTCTCTCTTTCGGTTTTATCTCATCTGGAAGCTTATCAGCCAACCCTTCTGCTATACATATCACTCCATAGTATTTATCATGTTTTTCACGTTCAAGAATCTTATCAACTATATCGGATGTTACTTTTCTCATATCCATAGAATCATTTTCAATATCTTCCGTAGAAATCATCATAACCGCTTCACCTGCAACCCCTGCGGCATAAGTTATCCAACCTGCCTTTCTCCCCATCATTTCAGCAATAAAATATGAGTTTGTACTTTCCGAGTCAGCTTTTAAACTTAAAAGTGATTCTTTTGCAGTTTGGACACTACTCCAATATCCGAATGTCCACGGGATACCGTAATAATCATTATCAATTGTCTTGGGAATATGGATTGCCGGAAGACCCATCATACTTAGGTAATTTGCAGTCTTTAGAGTATCATCTCCACCTATTGTCACAAGATATCCTATTCCGAGACTATCAAATCCATTTAATATGTTTGTAAGGTTTTTACTTTTTTTCGGATCTTTTAAATCCTTTTCACTCTTCACCAATTTTCCAGGATTTGATCTTGATGTTTTTAAATATACACCTCTCCGATTCCTTATTCTCGATATGGAGATATCCAATTTTTCGTAATGGACATTTTCTATCAGATCGTTTTCCTCTTTCCCGTCAAACTTTTCAAGAAATTCAAAACCGTAAAAAAAACCGATTGTGGGAATTTTCCCGTTAATGAAATTCAATGCTACGGAAGAGATAACCGCATTCGCAGATGGAGCAGGACCGCCGGAAAATAATATTGCAACTTTTTCATTTCCTTTATACCCCACCATTTGGTTAAATGGTAGTTAATTATCTCTCCATTGTCAATTTCCTTAATTTTTTTTTATTTTTTTATTGACTTTTTATTTTTCGTATGGAAATATGTAGGTAATTAGTAATGAGAGGAGGAAAGAATGGGTGGACCAATCGAAGTAACAAGTAACATTAAAGAGTGTGTTGAAATTTTACACAATTACGTTAAAAATGGCAAAGATAAGAAAACCGCTGAAAATGCCGTTAAATATCTTCAGGTAACCGTAACATCGGCTGAAAGTGGTAAGTTTGAACCGGAAAGAGGATGTCCACATCCTGAGAAGATTGAGAAAATCAGATAATCCGATTTAAATTATTTTCTTTATACCAAGTTGTCTCTAATTGATTCTCTTACTATCCTTGTAACAGACAGATGTAATTTCAGTTGTGATTATTGTTTCCAGAACAATCCCGTTGGAAAAGATGTTTCACTTAACGGTGCATTAGCGGCAATTGAGTATGCTTATGACAATTCAAGAGATGAGCTAAATATACTTTTTTCAGGAGGAGAGCCGTTACTGAAATTCGGTTTGATAAAAGGTTGTATTGAGTTTGTAGATGATCTAAAGAGGAAACATCAGAGAAGTTTAAGTTATTCCATTATTACGAACGGGAGTCTCGTTGACAGTAACATCCTGTCTTTTTTAAGCAAACATAAGTTTTATGTGCAATACAGTTTCGATGTCTATTTAAGAGATGATTCCCATGAAATTGAAAAATTTGAGCAAGGTAATAGGGTTTTAAAAAAACTTTTAAACTCAAAAGATATTTCTCTCTCAACAAACACTGTGTTTTCACCGGAAACAGTTGATAAAATATTTGAATCGGTTGTCTATTTAATCGACTCCGGAGTCCAAAATATCGGAATCGGTTTAGATCAGACGGTCTTTTGGGATAAAAATTCACTTGATACTTTTAGGAAAGAATTAAGTAAAGTAAAAAAAATAGTTGTCGAAAATTATAAATCCACAGGGAATATATTAGTCGACTATTTTGATTTAATGGAATCCAATGGTATTAAAATGTGCTCGGCGGGAGGCGGTAAACTCGTTATCACCCCCAACGGAGAATTTTGGGGGTGCCAATCATTCTATTTTTTGGATTGGAATAAATGTGAAGAGAAAAGAGGAAACTATTTGTATGGCAATATAACCGATCTGAAGAAAGAAAATTTTAATAAAAAAAGAAATGACATAAGATCAAATTATAAAAAGTTTAAAACCGATAATTTTAGGACAGATAAATCGAAATGTTTCTTATGCGATTATCTTGAAGAGTGTATCATCTGCCCCACACAAAAAGATCTATCGATTGGTAAAAAAAGATCATTATTTCATGTCCCAGATTATATTTGCGAAATCAATAAGATAATCATCGATTTAAACAGGGAATTCAAAAAAGAAGTTAAGTAAGAAGTATATACCTATATCTTTTCCCTAAGTATCTTTAACTGTTCTTCGCTATCTTTGATATATCTTCCTACAAATTCGGAATCTCCGTCTTTCCACATTTTGTAAAATTTTTCAAATGAATCAATTGCTTTTCCTATCAGATTCCTCCTTTGATATATCTTTCCGAGGTAATAAAAACTTTTCGCATAGAAATCCCCTCTGAAAAATCTTCCGGTTGAGAGGGTATTTATTGACTTGAAATACTTTTCTCCCTTTTCCAATTTATCTCTCTTGTAATAGAAGAGAGCCACTTCGTAAAAATAGGTTGCGGCACAACGGTAATTGTTTATATCCGAAACATAATCCAAGCTTTTTAGATAATACTTTTCAGCATATTTAAAATTTTTCTTCTTCTCTTCTATTTTTGCTAACACATAGTAATACCTTCTAAAAGACCTGACTCTAAATATACTCTTGTCAACTAATTTTTTTAACTTCAGAACAAGCTTATCGGCAGTTTTAATATTCCCTGAATCTATCTCCAGTTGTATCCTAAGTGTCAACAATATCTGATTACGATCAGGGAAATCATATCCATTCGGAAGATTGATTTTACCCAACTCTTTTCTTGCTTTTCCAAGCTGACCGGTATTCAGATAAAAATCAATTATATCAAAATGGTCGGTAAGAACATGTCCTAAATGTTTGTTTACATTTAAAACGTCCAAACAGTACGACTCAAACATTTTAAAATTCCCTAAGTATAAATAAACATGACTAAGCCTTTTAACGGGAGGGAAATTCTCTCTTTGACTTCCACTATCCATAATTCTTTTAATGATCTTTTTTGATTTCTCATAATCCCCTTGCAAAATTAAAATTTCCCCTTTGTTGTACAGAGGCTTGTCAGGATCATCTTTGTTCAACATATTCATTTTATCAACAATTTCGGAAGCAAGCTCAAATTCCATACGATAAAGGTGATGAAAATATTTTGTCTCCATAATTTCCGATCTATTAAGATTCCCGTTCAGTTCTTCATACTTTAATATCAGTTCTTCGGCTTTTTTAAATTCCCCCTTACCTGCAAAACAATTAACCAGTTCTTTTAATGCATGGATGTCACCGGTATCTTCCTTACAGGCTATTGTCAAATGTTCTATACCCTTATCCCACTCTTCAAACATCCTGTATAACATACCGCTTTGAAAATTAGCTTCAAAATCGTACGGATAAATATCCAAAATTTTTTTATAAGAATTAATAGCTTTTTGAAAAGTAATCTCTTTTTCACTATAGTAATCTCCATATATGAGATACTTCTCTCTTTCGGATAGTTTATCAATATTTTGAATTGCTTTTTTAAAATATATTGATCGGCTTTCCCAATCGTTTAGATATGCATAAGTATACGCAATGTTACGGTAAGCCATGGCAAATTCAGGATCAATATTTACCGCTTTCTTATACTCTTTTAAACTTTCACTCAGATCTCCTGATAAAAACAATCGTTTCCCCGTTATATAATGATTCAATGCATCGTGCGATGAAGTTGTTATTGATTCCACATCACTGTCAATATCCGTAAATATCTCATTCTCTGTAAGATCGAATCTTCTTTTAAGTCCTTTTGTTAACCTGTCTATTGCAGGAAATATGCTATCCAAAGGTGCATCGACATAATCGGAACTGATTATTTCGCCCGTTTCGGAATCCCGCAGTTTAACGGTAATCCTCAAGTAATCTCCGGATTTAATAAAGCTTCCCTGCACAAGATAATTGACTTTTGCATTATTTCCTATTTTCATGAACACCTTTTCATCAATAAAATTCTCTGAAAGATAATTCGATTCCTTTAAAAGTTTTGATACTTTTTCATCAGGTAATACTTTTATAAATTTCGATTGCCCGATATCAGTTGATAAAAGTTCTTGTAAAGAAAAACTGTAGTAATCAAGATCTTTTATCCCCGAGAGATTCCTAAAATATAGTATTGCAACCGATCTTTTTTTAGTCTCAAGAATGTTTTTATCAATTATTAGATTAACCGTAAAAGTTATCAGCAGTATTAAGAGAAATAAAATGCCAATCCAAAGGGGACCGGTTTTTTTAATGGATTTTTCAATTTTACTAAGGAAAACTCCCTTACTGAACATTCTGTATTTTAGATCACGATATACATCTGAACAATCCTGATACCGTTTATCCCTATTTTTTGAAAGACACTTCAATATAATATTTCTGAAAAATACCGGCGATTTTTCTTTTACTCCCGAAGGGAATTGAGGCTCTTCGTTCACATGTTTTTGAAGATATCCGTAATCGGAATCAGATTTGTAAAGTTCTTCTCCTGTAATCATTTCGTATAAAATTATCCCGAGAGAATAGATATCGGATCTATGATCGGCTTCTTCACCTGTCCAAAGTTCAGGAGGGATATACAAAGGAGTTCCGATCACTAATTCCGATTGACTGACATTATCCTCTCCGACAGATTTTGCAAGACCAAAATCCGTGATAAAAACATGTCCTCTTTTATCTATCATGATATTTTGAGGTTTTAAATCCCGATGGATTATTTTTTTCTTATGAGCAGCAAAAAGCCCGCTACATATCGCTTTAGATATCTCAATTGCCCTCTCAATTTCAATCGGACCTTCTTCCCTTATTATCTCTTTTAAAGTTTTTCCACTAATAAATTCCATAGAAATAAATTTAATATTATCAACTTCTCCGAAATCATGGATTCGACTCACATTTTCATGTGATATTTCACGTGCAAGTAGGATCTCCCTCTTAAATCTGGAGATCATTTTATTATTCATCAGGTATTCAGGTCGAATCATTTTTAAAGCAACATCCAAATTCAGAATTTCATCATGGGCTTTGAAAACAATTCCCATACCACCTTGACCAAGTTTACACAAAATTCTATACCGTTCTCCAAAAAATTGACCCGGCTTGAAATCAAAACGGCTGTTGGAATCATAATCATCAGAAGAAATATCTCGTGTTATTTGGAGTTCGGAACCGATAACACTTTGTCCGCAATTTGAACAATAAAGGCTGTCATCGGAAATAGTTGTGCCGCAATTACTACATTTCATATATAATTATTAGCAAGATGGGAATTGAAAGTCAATTGATTTCTTGATTTGCCCGTATTTTTATTATCTGATACAATGCAACACATGAAAAATGAAAGGGAAAGAGCATCTTTCATAAGTCTCGGGTGTTTCAAAAATGTAGTTGATACGGAAGTTCTCGGGGGAATGCTTGAAAAAAGAGGCATTAAGCTTGTATCTCCTTATGAAGAAACAGATTGGGTAATAATCAATACGTGTGGATTTATAAGAGATTCAAAAGAGGAGAGTATAGAAGAAATTTTATCTGCATTTGAAAAAAAAGATTCAGGTGAAATAAAGAATGTTGCGATTTTCGGATGCCTTGTTGAAAGATACTATAACGATATAAAAGATTCCTTTAAGGAAGCCGATATTTTGTGGGGTGTCAACGGAATGGAAGAACTTGCAAATATGATTTCAGAAAAAAAGAGAAATGATTATAATTCCAATGAATTATTTCTTTATAACGATTCTCATAAACGCATTGTTACCACTACTCCCAACTCAACTTTTATAAAGATTTCAGAAGGTTGTAACATGAAATGTGCTTTTTGTTCCATCCCCTTAATTCGGGGGAAATTCAGGTCAAGAGATTTTGCGTCCGTAATAAAAGAGGCTGAGAATTTTAAAAAGAGAGGTTTTAACGAAATTAATCTTATATCTCAAAATTCCACCTATTTTGGAAAGGATGGAAATAGGAAAAACAAATTTCCGGAATTACTTAAGGAAATATCCCAAATAGGTTTTGACTGGGTAAGAGTACTTTACCTAATGCCTGAAGAGATTAATGATAAGATTATCAATTCTTTTGACAATCCCTCAATACTCCCCTATTTTGATCTCCCGTTCCAGCATGTTGCAAAAAATGTCCTTAAATTAATGTATCGCGGAAACGGAATTTACAATAATGCTGAACTGATAAAAAAGATAAGAGACACATTCAATAACGCTGTTATAAGGTCTTCATTTATTGTTGGTTTCCCAGGTGAAACGAAATCGGATTTTGAAGAATTGAAATATTTTATTGAAGAAAACAAAATAGAGAGAGTCGGAGTTTTCGGATATTCCGATGAAGAAAATACAAAAGCTTTTGAATTAGATAATAAAGTAGATGGTATCATAATTGAAGAAAGAAAAGAGATGATAATGGATATCTCGGATAGAAATCTTGAACTCTACAACAAATCAATTGTAAATAGCGTGATGAATTTTCTACCTCTCGGACCGTGGGACAACAATTCAACTATCGGGAGAATTTCTTCCCAGTCTCCCGAAACAGACGGACTTACAAAAGTTAATATACCGTTTGAAGATGACTATTCGCCGTATAAAATAAAAATTACAGGTTATAACCATGAACTTGTTATAGGTGAAAAAACATGAAAAAAATAATGATTTTAATTGCAACATTCTTTAATATCGGAAAATTCCCTATTGCTCCGGGCACCTTGGCATCATTTGTGACAACAATTATCGTTTTCTTGTTTAACTACACGTTTAATCCCAATCCTATTGTAATGGTTTTTGCAACACTTATTGTTTTTTTCGGAGGTATCATACCTGCAAAAATCACAGAAGATTATTATAACGAAAAAGATCCCCATTTGATTGTAATTGATGAAGTTTCCGGACAAATGACAGCACTGCTATTTATTCCGGCGATTCTTAGCATAAAAGGTATTTCCGTTTACATTCTCGGTTTTTTTATATTCAGATTTTTTGATATAATTAAACCTCCGCCGGTAAAACAAGCCGATATGATAAAAGGCGGATTCGGAATAATGTTTGATGATATTTTGGCAGGATTGTATACTCTCGGTTTACTTCACTTAATATTAACAATTCTTTAGCCTTTTTTACATCCATTGTTAATCAAATAATCCTATATTTTTCAGATAGTCATGTTCTTTTTCTACGATTACCATCAGCAAACGGTTGTATTTAAAATATAAAATTTAAAAACGAAGTGATAACAATTTCTTGATTTTTAACACCTATTATGATAGCTTATATTTTAAAAATTGGAGCGTCTTTCATGAAAAAAACTAAGATTAACAAAGCTCATCATCATCTTGGCGGAAAAATGGTTGATTTCTTCGGATGGGATTTACCCGTTCAATATTCAGGATTATCCTCGGAACACAATTCGGTCAGAAAAACAGGCGGTATCTTTGATGTGAGTCATATGGGTGAAATATTTGTCAAAGGTAACTCGGCTCTTGATGCCGTTCAATATATCACCTCAAATAACATTGGAAAACTTCTCCCCGGAAAGATAGTTTATACGGCTCTTCCGAATGAAAGAGGATGTTTTGTTGACGATATGTTAGTGTACATGATCTCGGGTAATGAGTACCTTCTTGTTGTAAATGCTGCAAATTTGGAAAAAGATTTTGAATGGATCGTAAACAAAACAAAAAAATTTAATGTGGATGTTGAAAATAAAAGCAATGAATATTCGCAAATTGCAATTCAAGGTCCGAAAGCAGAAGAATTACTATCACAATTTACCAATGATAAAATTTCCGATCTAAAATATTACCATTTCCTTAACGGTAAAATCGGCAATATTGAATCAATGATTTCAAGAACCGGATATACGGGAGAAGATGGATTTGAAATATATTTTAAATCCGATGAAAAAACCGCATCCGATCTTTTTATTGATCTGGTAGAATCAGGATCAAAATTCGGTATCGTGCCGGTTGGACTCGGTGCAAGAGATACTCTCCGATTGGAAGCAAAAATGTCACTATATGGTAATGATATAGATGACTCGCATACAATCCTGGAAGCGGATCTCAGCTGGATTTTAAAACTTAAGAAGGGAGAATTTATCGGAAGAGATATCCTACTGAAACAGAAACAAGAAGGGATAAAAAGAAAACTTGTGGGATTTGAATTAATTGAAAAAGGAGTTCCTCGGCATGGATATAAGGTTTTCGTTAAAGGAGAACACTATTCCGAGGTAACAAGCGGAACTTATTCACCTTTTCTTAAAAAACCTATCGGATTAGCTTATCTCCCTATTGAGAACAGTAACATCGGAGAAAAATTTAAAGTTGAGATAAGAGGGAAACTAATTGAAGCGAAAATTGTCAAAACACCTTTTTACAAAAGAGAAAAGCTTTGAAAACCAATTAACTATATAGGAGGAAGATTATGGATTTAAAAGATATGAAATTTTCAAAGGATCACGAATGGGTAAAACCCGAGGGAGATGTTGTGCTGGTTGGAATTTCCGATTACGCACAAAAAGAGATGGGAGATGTTGTTTACATAGAGCTTCCCGAAAAGGAGACAACTTTATCGAAAGGAGATACCTGTTCAAATATAGAATCCGTTAAGGCCGTTAACGATATATTCACACCTGTTTCAGGTGAAATAGTCGATGTTAACATTTCACTTGAGGATTCACCGGAAAATGTAAATAAAGACCCTTACGGGTCGGGATGGATATTTAAACTTAAACTCTCAAATCCGGAAGAGCTTAACGATCTTTTATCTTCGGATCAGTATGAAGAATATTTGAAAGGTATTTAACGGGAGAATATCATGAGATACTTTCCCCTCACTGATTCTGATAGAGAGGAGATGAAAAAAACCGTAGGTGTTAAGGAAATAAGTGAATTATTTTCGGATTTACCTAAAGATAAGTCCTACTTACCTCTCAATGATCTTCCGTCAATGCTTCATGAAAATGAGCTTATAGATAAATTTAATGAATATGGGAACAAGAATAAGTTTCACAAATACGTTAGCTTTCTCGGAGGAGGAGCCTACAACCACTTTATTCCGGAAACCGTAAAATCACTCAGTATGAAATCGGATTTCCTTACCCCCTACACGCCCTATCAACCGGAAGTCAGCCAAGGAAGTTTGCAAGCAATGTTTGAATATCAAACCATGATATCAATGTTAACCGGAATGGATATATCCAACTCTTCTCTTTACGACGGAGGTACTGCTTCTGCGGAAGGTGTCCTTCTAATGGTCAGAAAATCTCGTAAAAAAAAGATTTTAGTAGCTTCAAACATTCATCCGGAATATCTTGAAATTATTAATACTTACGTTCAAAACCTTGATATTACCATTGAAAAGGTTAATTTTAATTCATCAACAGGTAAAGTTGATGATAAAGAATTGGAATTAAAGCTTAATGAAGAAGTCGGAGGATTTATTTTTCAATCTCCAAATTTTTTCGGAGTTATTGAAGATAGTGACAAATTATCGGGAATTGTTCATGATAACGGGGCTATCTGTACTCAAGTTATAACCGAGGCGTTTTCTCTTCCGTTTTTGTCCTCTCCCGGTTCAAACGGTGTAGATATTGTAGTGGGAGAAGCACAAAGTTTCGGACTCCCCCTTTCTTTCGGAGGACCTTATCTCGGTTTCATTTCAGCAAGGAGAGAATTCATCAGGCAAATGCCCGGAAGGCTTGTTGGAGAAACTATTGACTCCAATGGTAACAGAGGATACGTTCTAACATTATCTACAAGAGAACAGCATATAAAAAGAGAAAAGGCTACCTCAAATATTTGTACTAATCAAGCCTGGTGTGCACTTCGTGCTTCTATATTTCTCACACTTCTCGGAGAAACCGGTCTAAAGGAGATTTCAAAATCCAATCATCTGAATACTGCATATTTCGCTAAACAACTATCGGGAATGGATCATATTGCTATTGAATTCAATGATGATTTTTTTAACGAGATAGTAATTGATCTAAAAAAAATAGATATAGATACCTTTTTAAGCAAACTTAAAGCAAAAGGGATATTAGCCGGAATACCTTTAAAATGGTTCTTTAAAGAATACGATAATCACATACTTGTTAATTTCACGGAAATTCATAAGAAAAGTGATATTGATAATTTTATAAACGCTATCGGAGAATTAAAATGATCAAACTACCGGAACTTATTTTCAACGTTAGTAAAAAAGGGAAAACCGGAGTTTCCGTTAGTTTAAATGATATGCCCGATAACTTGATAAAAATTGACAAGAAAAAGCTTCGGGATAAACTTAAAGACTTTCCCTCGCTTTCGGAAGTGGAGACCGTAAGACATTTTTCAAATCTTTCAAGATTAAATCATTCCGTTGATAACGGCTTTTATCCTTTAGGTTCATGCACGATGAAATATAATCCGAAAATCAATGAAAAAATAGCAGGAAATGAAGAACTCTCTACCCACCCCTACTCACCTATTGATCTGATTCAAGGCAATTTGGAAATCATGAAAGATCTTGAAGAGTGGCTTAAGAAACTAACGGGGATGAACTCATTTACTCTTACTCCATCTGCAGGAGCACACGGAGAATTTACAGGAATGATGATTATCAGAAAATACCTTTCATCTCTCGGAGATCCTAGAAAAATTGTTCTGATTCCGGATTCTGCACACGGTACAAATCCTGCATCCGCCCATTTTGCCGGATATGAGATAAAAGAAATACCATCAAATGAAGAAGGTATTTTAGATCCCGAAGAACTAAAGAAACACCTTAATGAAGATGTTGCGGCTCTGATGATGACAAATCCTAATACTTTGGGAATATTTGAAAAAAATGTAGTGGAAATATCCGAATTATTACACAAAAACGGCTCTATGCTTTACATGGATGGAGCAAATATGAATGCATTTCTCGGGATAGTACGCCCGGGAGATATCGGTGCGGATGTTATACATCTCAATCTGCATAAAACGTTCTCAACACCTCATGGCGGCGGAGGTCCCGGATCCGGTCCTATAGGAGTATGTAAGAAACTTTCCAAATTCCTTCCTGTCCCGACTATCCATTCGGAGAATAACGAATTGAATGTAAATTATTTTTCAAAAAACGGAATAGGAAGGATAAAGAATTATTACGGCAATTTTCTTGTTATTGTAAGAGCTTTGGCTTACCTAATGACACTTGGAAAAGAGCATATAAGAAGAGTCGCTGAAGATGCAGTACTAAATGCAAACTACATAAGAAAAGAACTGGAAGAATACCTTGACCTTCCGTACAAAAGTAAAACACTTCATGAAGTGGTATTTTCGGATGATGGATTAAATGTAAAAACTTTGGACATTGCAAAACGGCTTCTTGATTACAATATTCACCCTTTCACGGTATATTTTCCTTTGATTATCCACGGTGCCATGATGATCGAACCTACGGAAACAGAGAGTAAAGAAACTCTTGATTATTTTATTGACGTAATGAAAAAAATTCTTTTGGAGGCAAAAGAAAATCCGGAAAATCTAAAAAATGCACCTCACAATACACCGGTATCAAGACTTGATGAAGTTTATGCTGCAAGAAAACTGATATTAAAATGGGAGAAAAGTGAGTAAAATTGAGCTTACAGGAAATTATATTAAAATTAGAAGAATTTTGGTCTCATAACGGTTGTTATATTGCTTCAGGATACGATAATGAAGTCGGAGCAGGTACTATGACTCCCGACACTTTTTTCAAAGTACTCGGCAAAAAACCGTGGAGAGCAGCCTATTGGCAGCCCTCAAGAAGACCTGATGACGGACGATATGCAGAAAATCCGAATCGAGTTCAGAAACATAATCAGTTCCAAGTAATTTTAAAACCAATACCCAAAAACGGGCAGGAAATGTACCTGAACAGCCTTCAATTTCTAGGAGTTGAAATAAGGAACCATGATATTAAGTTTGACGAGGACAACTGGGCATCCCCTTCTCTTGGTGCATGGGGAGTCGGATGGCAAGTGATGTGTGATGGTTTGGAAATAACACAATTCACATATTTCCAACAAGCCGGTGGTATTGAACTTAACCCGAATTCTCTTGAAATTACGTATGGAATTGAAAGATTGGGAAGTTTTCTTGAAGAAAAAAATAATATTTATGATCTTAATTGGAGCAATAATGTTACATATGGTGATCTTAGAACCGAAGAAGAAAAGCAATTCTCTATGTATAATTTTGAAGTAGCCGATATAAATCTGCTCCGTGACCTTTATTCTCTCTACAATGCAGAAGCAAAAAGACTCCTTGATCTTGATTTATATCTTCCGGCATTCGATTATGTTCTTAAATGTTCGCATGCATTTAACATTCTTGATGCTAGAAAAGCTGTATCCGTAGCGGAACGTACTTCATTTCTCTCTTCAATGAGAGAACTCGCTTCAAGAACGGCACAACTATATATTTTAAAAACAGAAGGTGAAAATGGCTGAATTTTTATTTGAACTGGGAGTCGAAGAGGTCCCCGTATTATATATTACAGATATTATGGATCAGTTGAAGAAAGGTTTTACGGAAACTTTTACTGAAAAAAGGATCAATTTCGGTACAATTGAGACAGCTATGTCAAATAGAAGGTTTATGCTTTTTTTTGATGGAATAAGTTCTCATTCAACTTCAAGTACCGAAGTGATAAAAGGACCTCCAAGAAAAATTGCATATGATGAAAACGGGAATCCCACAAAAGCTCTTGAAAAGTTCCTTGAGATAAATATGATAACCATGACTGATATAGAAGAGATTGAGACAAAGAAGGGAATCTACTTGGCTTATACAAGAGAAGATGAGGGAGAGGAAACAACTTCAATAATTCAAAAGGTTATTCCCGATATATTAGATAATCTAAGTTTTAACAAGACTATGTCATGGAATGATTCGGGGAAACGTTTTATAAGACCAATACGAAACCTGCTGGCAATATTCAATGCGGAAACTATTGATTTTGAATTTGCAGGGGTTTTATCATCTAATACAACAAATGGTCATTACCTTCTATCCGAGGACAAGATTCCCATTTCCTCCTTTCAAGAATATTGTGAACAACTAAGCCAAAACTTTGTAATATTCAGTGAAAATGAGAGAAAAAATAAAATTCTTTCCGAAGTAAAAGAATTAGAAGAAGATCTGAACCGTAAAGTCACACTTACGGATAAAATGCTTGAATATTACATATATAATAATGAGTATCCTGTTGTTTTCTCCGGTAAATTTGATGATGTATATCTTGACCTTCCTTCAGAGATAATTTCAACATTTATGGTAAATGAAAAAAAATTGGTTCCTGTCTATGATAGTGAAGGTAATCTTTCAAACATTTTTGTCGGAGTTTCCAATATCCCTGATGAAAGCGGTCATGTCACAAAGGGAAATGAGAAAGTTATCAAAGCTACATTTGAGGATGCCAAGTTTTTTTGGGATAATGATAGAAAAGATAATTTTAAAATTTTAAGGGAAGGATTAAAGAATGTCATGTTCCAAAAAGATCTGGGAACATTTTATGATAAAAGTTCTCGATTAAAAGATATTTCCGAACTTATTTCCAAATTATCAGGAAATTCCGATCAGACACAAAATATCGGAGCTGCTGCAGAATTGTGTAAAAATGATTTGTTGACAAGGATGGTAGGTGAATTCCCCTCTCTTCAAGGAATCATGGGCGGATTGTATCTAAAGCAGGCTGGTGAAAAAAAAGAGATATATGAAACAGTCTATTACCACTATGAACCTAAAGGATTCGTAGAAACAAAACTTGAAAATCTTAATGCGGGTATCCTCTCAATGGCTGACAAAATAGATAATATTGTCGGTCTGATATTGAAGGGGACAAAAGTCTCAAGTTCAAAAGATCCTTACGGAATCAGGAGAGATGCTTCTGCCATTATAAAAATCTTAATTGATTTTAAACTAAATTTTGATTTAAAAACAGTAGTTGAATTTACCATAGATAAATTTATGCTACAAGATTTGGCTAAAGATGATATTTTAAAAGCAATAACTTCTCTGTTTACCGGAAGGATTGAACATTTCTTAAAAGATATATTATCGATAGATAGCAATGTTGTAAATAGTGTTATAGTAAGTAATTCACTCTTTATTTACAAACTGTATCTTAGAACTATTGCCGTTTCGGAAGTTGCACAAAGTTCATCAATTCAGCATTTAATAGAGATTCACAAAAGGATAAGAAATATCATAAAAAAATCAAGTATTTCAACTATTTCCGAGTCATTACTAATGGAACCGGAAGAAAAAATACTGTTTGAAATTATCAATGAGATGAGTACGGAAATTGAAAAATTGATTTCCGAGAATAATTATATTCAAGTTTGCTCTAACTTTATAGATATGAAACCGATCGTAGATAATTTTTTTGATAAAGTACTTGTTATGGACAAGAATGAAAATATTAAAAATAACAGAATAGCTCTCCTTCAGAAATTTGATAATCTCCTTTTGAAAATTGCTGATTTTTCAATCCTTACGGAAAAAGATTGATAATTAAATTTGAATTAAATGGCATCTAAAATATTTTTTGAGTGTTCAAACTGCCAATATCAAAGTCCGAAATATTTAGGGAAGTGTCCTCAGTGTGATTCATGGAATACAATGGAAGAAATTTCCAATCAACCTCCGAATGATTCTAACATAATAGTTGATCAAAACAGAATACCCATAAATTTAAAAGACATTGATCATAATAAAATCTTAAGAATTAATTCCAATGTAAGTGAATTTGATCGTTCTCTTGGAGGTGGTGTTGTTCCAGGATCCGTAATCTTGATCGGAGGTGAGCCGGGGGTTGGAAAATCTACACTTCTGCTCAACGTTTCCGGTAATCTTTCTTCCTTGGGCAAAGTACTTTACTATTCGGGAGAAGAGTCGGAAACTCAAATTAAATTAAGAGCAGACAGGATAGGGATAGACTCTAAAAACATTTTTCTTCTTACAATGGGAGATTTGGAAGATATTAAACTAGCTATTAAAGAAATTTCTCCCAAATTTATTATCATTGATTCCATCCAAACAATGAATTCAAGAAGTATTGGAGGGTTCTCAGGTTCTATAGGAAAATTAAGACAGATTACCTCGGAACTAATTGATATTGCCAAGTCAAACAACACTACAGTCTTTATTATAGGTCATATTACAAAAGACGGGCAGATTGCCGGTCCCAAAACATTGGAACACATGGTGGATGTTGTACTATACTTTCAAGGTGAACTTCAATCAAATCTAAAAGTTCTGAGAGTTGAAAAAAACCGTTTCGGTTCCGTTAATGAACTGGGGATTTTTCAAATGAGTTCAAAAGGATTATCATCGGTTACGGATCCTTCGGAAGTATTTCTTCAAAAAAGAGGGTCCGGAGAAGCTGGAACGTCCGTAGTCGCATCTATGAAAGGGATGAGATCACTCCTGATCGAAATTCAAGCACTTGTTACAGAAAACCCTTTCGGAGGCAATCCACGTAGAATGTCGATCGGATTTGACCCGTACAGGCTGTCCATGCTTATATCGGTTATAGAAAAAAAACTCCGTTTTCCATTTTATAAATCGGATGTATTTCTTAATATAACCGGAGGAATAACTCTTAAGGAAACGGCAAGTGACCTTGCAGTATGTTTTGCACTAATATCAAGTCAAAAGAATATCAATTCACCAATTGATACTATTTTTTTGGGAGAAGTAGGTTTAACTGGAGAGATAAGACCCGTAAGCTTTATAGAAAACAGGATCAAAGAATCGGTTAACCACGGTTTTAAAAAATTTATATTACCTAAATCTCAATCCGAATTAAATATTAAAGGAACAACTATTTTTCCGGTACGTGATATTAAAGACTTTTATTCAACCGTAACCGGAATAATAAGTATGAGAAAATCGTAATTTTAGAATAATTATTATTCACAACCTTTTATTTTCTTTCTTAACGCTTCAACCATTTTATTCAATTCAATTTCATTATCTGAATTTAAAATAATTGTAAAATACTTTTTTTGATCAATATAAAACTTTGAAAAATTAATATCAATACCGTTAAAAACAGAAACTATTAATTTAAGCAGAGATTTGTCTCGTGAACAAGATATTATTACAATTGTTTTTTTTGTTCCAAGAATTTTTTTCGATTTAAAAAAAATATTGGATTCCAATCCCCTATTTGACTCTATAGTACGTTCATAGCACATTTTTATTACTTCTTTCATTAATTCAAAGTTTGTTTCAATCCTGAACATCTCATCAAAATTAAAAAAGATTTCTCGAATAATCTTAGTTTGAATTCCATCCAATTCATCAATTAGCTTATTTAAAATGAATATATTGATATCACGAAGTCCCTGATCAAAATCTCTAATACTACCAAATTCTTTTTTTATTGTATTTCTCAGAGTATTAAATATATCACGAACTGTTTTGAATTCCGACAAATCAATTCTTAATTTCATTAAATCTACAAAAAATCTGTCTCTGTAAAGCTTGGTCGGGATAAATGAAATTATCTCCACTCCTTTAAGCTTGTCAATTTTTGGGATAAGGCTAAGTATTTTATCTTTTTTTTTACTCTTTCTAACCAATATCGTTTTAATTTCGATATTAAAGTCGGTTTTATTTGTGACATTAAAGAATACCTGCATTATCCCTGTCCTTTCAATCTCATCCATAAGAAATGGGATTATAGCCCTTGCAAAGTGTTCAAAACCACCAACAGATTTTATGTCGGAAAACTTTGAATTGTGTGCTACGAGAAAAATTTTATTGAAAGATTTCACAATGGAGGATACTAGTGATGAAGTTAGTTGCGAACCGTATTTGTCAACGATTTCAATTCTATATACAAGAAGTCCGTCACTTGTAACAAAACTTTTGTGATGTTTAATTATAAAATCAGGAACAATATAATCAAGAGTTTTTAAAAAATCTTCTATTGATATGACATGCTCTTTACAAACATAAGTAATCCCGGTAAGTTCTTCATAAGATGTTTCGAAATTTTTTATCCTAATAACTTCATTGCTCTTGCCAGATCGTACAAATTTTTGACATTTGAAATTTTCAATGATAAAATCGGCAAGGTCATTTATTTTTCTCTCCTCAAGGTATTTTCTGGTTCTTGAGAGTACAAATTTTAAAACTTCGTTATTTTCATTTAAAAGTTCTTCTATATCATTACCCGAATATACTTTTCTTATTCGTTTTGTAATATTTGTAAATATTTCCGATTTAACAGCTTCTTCATCTTGGAGAATATACTTACTTTCACTGCCTATTGATGCTTCTTTAATTGATTTTATTAGTGATTTCTTATCCCTATGAAAATCCTTATACTCCTTTTTAGAACGGATATTAAATGCCAAAATAACAATTCCTATTGTATTTTCACGATCTTTTACGGTAAAACCCTTCACAAACAGTACATTTCTTGATTCATGATGAATAATTCCAAGAATTGAATTAGACATTCCCGGCCAGTCTTCAGCAAGTACTCCCAGTGCAATCGTTGCCGGATATTTATTGTTTTCATACTCTTCAATAATAATGACTTCCTTCTTCTTCGTAACATCATAATTATGCAACAGTTTTAAAAGCATTAAACGCTGGTAGTCAAGTGGAAATATTTGCTGAGAATCAACTATCTTTTTTAATTTATTACGGATCTCCTTCTTAGGGATTTTAATTTTCCCTTTCTTCAGTAGTTTAATCAGGTGATCTATATCTTCTTCTTTTAATTCTCTAAGCATAATGGTGATTCTATTTATTTGAAACTCTTTTGTCAATATTAAAGGATATTGTTTTTCATTGTTTCAAGATTAAAAAAATTCCTCATTAAAATACTTTTTTATTCATTTTCTTGACTTTTTTTTTCATATTTTCTATTATTTTATAAGGAGGAAAAATGAACAAAACTGAATTGGTAAAATCTATATCGGAAAAAGCTCAGATTAAGGTTTCTGACACTGAAGATCTCGTTAATGCCTTTATTGATACGGTAACGGAAGAATTAAAGAACAAAGGGAAAGTTACCTTAGTAGGTTTTGGAACATTTTTAATTGCTCACAGAAAGGAAAAAACGGGAGTAAATCCTAAAACCGGACAAAAAATTACAATCAAATCCAAAAACGTTCCGGTTTTTAAAGCAGGAAAAGCCCTAAAAATAAAAATCAGATAAAATCATTTTCTCGTACTATTTTCTAATATACCGTTATTTCAGTGTTGCTTCCAATTATATTTATTTGTTTCTTATTAGATGAGGCATATATATTGCTAAAGTTTATTTTATAATTTCCTTTTTCAAGGAACTTAATCTTAATAGTTCCAATTGTTGAATGAGTAATAGGTCTATTAAAAAAAGAATAACCTATATCAAACGTTGAAGCGGAATGGCTTTTTAAAACTTTAACTTTCTTATCACTTATAACATCAGTATTCAGATATTCAATCTCAACATTACCTCCTGTAATGTTTCCGCTGATAGATAGTGTAGATATGGGTGACTCGGAATTTACTTTTAAATAAAATACCGAGGAGGTGTTTTTCATTACTCTGATCCGTGAAGGAGAAATGCTTATGCTATTATTTTTTCTTCGATTAATTGAATTTCTTCTTACTCCGTTTCTTAATGGTTCTGAATGTTCACCCGGTAATTTCTCATTAAGATCATTTCCTATCCATATAGGCATCCTACTTTCTTCGGAATCATCCACTTCCCTGATGAATTTAGGCGTAATTGAAAAGATTATATCAGTCTGCTTAACCGTATCCTCGGAACTTCCGAACAAACGACCTATAACGGGTAACTTTGAAAGTAAAGGTATTCCTTTTAATTTGCCTCTAACCTCATCTTTAATAAACCCGCCGACAATACTGCTCTCCCCCTCCTTAAGCCTTATAAGTGTTTCAAGTTCCCTTTTTCCCAATACCGGAAATTGATCAACATAACTGGTTACAAAATTCATCGTAAGTTTTAATTTAACCGTGACTTCTCCCTTATGCACATAAGGTGTTAACTTTATCTCAACTCCGACATTTTTGTAATTATAGTTGGTTACAGGAGTGTTCTGAACTCCTCCGGCTGCCATAGCTTGAAAAGATGTTATCGGTATCGGAATCTCATCACCAACCATAAATTTTATTTCTTCACCGTGAATGCCTCTTAAGTTGGGTTTAGCTATTATTTTGCTATCATCATCGGTACCGAGAATATTTAAAGCTATTGTAGGAAGTTTTAAAAAAAAATTTGATTGCTTTAAATTTTTAATATTAATAACACTATTCACGCCACCATCTTCCTTTTCCGTACCGATGCTCATTGAAGAAATAGTCTTTCCAAAATCAGCTCCTATCTTATTCAAAAGCTTCCTGTTAATTTCCAATATTTCAATATCAAACTCAACCTCACTCTTTGCTTTATCAATTTTTCTTATAAATTTTTCAATACTTTTCAATGAATTACTATTTCCTTTTACAATAACAGCATTCAAATTCCGATCTTCCTGAATCTGTATCCTTTCATCTCTAAATAAAGGTAAAATCATTTTTTTTACATCTTCGGCAGCAGCATTAGTTAGGTAAAAGATTTTTACACCTTTAAGATCAAATGCCCTCTTTTTATAAGAGGTATTCGGATAAATTAAAACGGAAGATGAATCAACTATCTTGTATTTCGTATTTGAGATAAGACATAACTGATTTAAAATTTCAAAAAAACCTATATTCTCTACATCAAATGTATATGAAAAATCTCTAAAATCTTTATCAAAAATAAAATTAATTCCATATGATTTCCCTACCGTTTTGAATATTTGTTTTATCGGAGTTGACATTAAAGAAACGGAATCAATTTTTTTTCCGTCTATTTTCAATAAAACAGGTGGTTCAATATCCGATTTAAAACTAACATGTTTTTCTTCTTTTTTCCCGACTACATAAGTTTTCAATTCATTTGACAATTCGTTATCATAAGGAAGAATACTCAATGCTTTCTTGTACTCCTTAATTGCCAAATCACGTTTTCCGGTTTTCCTCATGCTTCTTGCCTTTGCTACATGAAAATAATATCCATAAAGCTTTGCCCTCTTAAGAAGTGTTATTAAAGATGAGTTAGATGGTTTTTTAATCAATAATTCTTCATAATATTTAATTGCTTTATCGTATTGTCCCGAATTTAATAATTCCAATCCTTTCCTTTTATAAACAGATCCCAATGAACAACTTGCAAAAATCATACCGATGATAACAATGGTAATAAATTGTCTACTATATTTTATGTTTTCAGTTAACATTTCTTTCTCCTTTCTTTAAAACCGTTACTTCCGAGGATTCAATTTCAAGTATGACACTTTTTTCCATAATCCTTTTAACCACAATGTTATCCGGAATAATATCTCCTTCTCTTGAAACATAAAATTTGTTATTTACATTCAGTAATGCATATACCTGCTTGCCTTTCAGCAAGAATCCCTCATAAAACACAGTGGCAATTATTTTGGTTTCTTTCTCTTCAATTGCTATTTCTTCCTTCTTTTCAATTATTTTATTTCTCGGTTCTATCGGAATATTAGTCTTTTGAAAACCAAAAATATTCCTTTTTACTTTAAACTTATAAGCTTTATCAATATTCACCATATCGGTCTTTATCAGTTCACAATTTATGTAAAACGGTAAAAAAACAGTAATTAATACAAATATACTTCTACCTGACAAGATAAACCTCCATGTTAAAACTCCCTCTGATATTTGATCCCGATACCGAAAGTTTCACTGATTTGAAATAAGCAATTTTTTTAATCTGTTTAATATCATAAATAAATTTCTTTACGTTTTCATAACTTCCTTCTATTGAAAAAATCAATTTGACTTTTATATATTCATTATGAAGCACTCTCCTATACTCAATTCTAAATTTTGCCTTTGATAAATAATTCATGCTTATTAACGATTCAAGTTCCTTTCTGAAATTTGAAAAGTCTTCAAATCTTAATATTAGCTCCTTTTTAAAATTAATATATTCTTCCTCAATATTCTCCCAATCCCGCATGTTATTTAATAGAATTGAGGAATCATTTTTAGATTTTTCAAAAGCTGTTTTATCTTTTTTAAGATCCTTAATGGAATTTTTCTTGATGGAAGAATACAAAAAAGAGAAAACTAAAAAAGACAAGGAAATAAAAAAGAGTGCTAATATTGATTTCGATATGATCTCTATCTTTTTCATTTTTTTAAATTAATCCTCAGTCGAGATATGTATATGCCATTTTTTTCACTCTCAGATATAATTATTAAATTATTGTCTACTAATTTACTATAAAGCTCGTATAAATTTTCAGTTGAATAAGAACTTACTGTAAATCTAATATTCCCTTTAATATTTGAGTCAAGAGAAATTTCCTTTATCTGTATCATTTCCGGAAGAATTTCTTCAAAAAATTCCAATTGTTCAATAAAAGAGAAAGCTTTTGCTCTTAAAATTTTATTTGCAAATGTTACCTTATTACCCCACTTATTTTTGATAACAGTAATTTTATCTTTGTACGATTGCTCATTATCTGCAATTTTACGTTTTTCCGCCTTATAAAATTTTCTACGATTAATTTTTTCCTTTAGATTACTGTTTACATTGGAAATATTTCTAACCCCCCAAAAAACAAAGAACATCGAAGAAACAATAATTAGTAATACTGAAATAACCATATGTTTTCGATCTATTACTTTATCGGATGCAATATTATAGACAATTCTTTTCATTTTATTCCCGGAAGAAACCTAATATTTGAATTTTTAAATACCAAATTATCTAATTTTAATTCATTAAGTTCATTTATAATACTCTTTTTATCTTCTCCAACGGAGAACAGAGAAAAAGATGATGATTTCAGCCCATAATTCTTTTCAACAAATGTAATGGTTTTTTTTATCTCATTTCCCGATACAGAATTATTTTCGGTTCTCATTTTCCTAATATAAATAGGACACCCTCCTCTTAAAAAAACCATAAGAAGTATATTCCCGTCCCTTTCAATAATAAAATCAGGTAATTCTTTTTCCTTTACAGACCTTAAACTATTTATTATTTCCACCGTTGAATTACCAAGACTAATCAAATTAATCCCTGCATTAAAAACCTTCTCTTCAATTGAAGATCTTAAATTTCTGCGAAAAAGTATTGATAGGACGGAATTTTTATCAAGCATAGTGTAATCATGGATATAGTTCTCTATATTTTCAGGGAAAATTTTGCCCACCCTCCAATTGACCAAATCATCCCTTTGTTTTTTTTTATAAGGAAGCTTATCAAATGAAAGAAGATTATAGACAAAATACCCCGGATTAAGAATAATGCCTGTTTCTACCTTAGCAAGCTTTTTTGTTATCCCTTCTAAAAAAAATTCATCTTTATGGTCTCTTTCAAATGAATCAACAAATTCAGGAATATTATTAGTTATTAAAAACAGATATATTTTTTTATCTCCGAAATATATAACCTGATTAGGATTTTTATACTTTATAAATATTTTATTTAATTCCATTCTTTTATGGTCACCCTATTTAGTTCTGAAAGTGAAGTAATTCCTTCTCTTACTTTATTAATACCGTTTCTTCTGATAGAAACCATACCTTGTTCCATTGCCAGCTTTTTAATTTCAGATAACGGTCTCTTTTCAAGAATCATCTCTTTTATCTCATCTGTAAGATTTAGAAGTTCTCCGATTACAGTTCTTCCACGATATCCGATATTATTACATTCCGGACATCCGACTGGAATATGAATAGATATACCCAACTCCTCTTTTCCAATACGATTCTCATCCAAATCTTTTTTTCCTAACTTTGATGTTACTTTGCACTCATCACAAAGTTTTCTCACTAACCTTTGAGCTATAACACAATTTAATGCGGAAATAAAGCTGTAAGTATCAATTCCCATATGAATAAATCTACCGAGTACGTCAAAAACATTATTTGCATGAACCGTTGTAAATACAAGATGACCTGTCAACGCCGATTGAATAGCAATTTGAGCAGTATCGGTATCCCTTATCTCTCCAACCATAATTTTATCTGGATCATGCCTAAGAATAGACCGCAATCCTCTTGCAAAAGTTAATCCTTTCTTTTCGTTAACAGGTATTTGAGTAATACCGTCAATCTGATATTCAACCGGATCCTCAATTGTTATTATTTTATCTTCAATACTTCTTATCTCATTAAGAGCAGCATAAAGAGTAGTGGTTTTTCCACTTCCAGTAGGACCTGTAACAAGAAACATCCCATATGGTTGTCTAATATAATAATTTATTTGATCAATCAGGTTATCTTGAAAACCAAGCTCTTTAAGCTTAAGTTCTTTTATATTCTCAGTAATCATCTCTCGATCAAGAATTCTGATAACTGCATTCTCTCCTTCAATTCCCGGCATAATAGAGACTCTAAAATCTATAGTTTTCTTCTGAACTTTCATTTTAAAACGACCGTCCTGAGGAACCCTCCTCTCTGCAATATCCAACTCGGAAATCACCTTTAACCTTGTAATTAACGGGAGATGAAATATCTTATCAAGAGGATCCATAATCTGGCTTAATATCCCGTCAATTCTAAATTTAACATTTACAAATCCAGGTTGAGATTCTATATGAATGTCGGAAGCTTTTTTGTTTATTGCGGTAAATATAATATTATTCAATAACTTTATTACCGAATCATCTTCTTCGGTTACCCTTTCAATAGAGAGAGACTCATCCTCATCAACCTCTATTTCTTTTTTGGCAAAAAAACCTTCCGTTCGGTCAGTAAGTATTTTTGTAAATACATTACCTTTTTTTAATATTTTTTCTATATCATTCTTGCTACTCGCTATTGAATTAACCCTCATTTGAATAAAGTTTTCAATTATAGTTATCTTATCCAAATTATCCGGATCGTGCATCGCAATATCGATACTGTTTCCGTTCCTTTTTAAAGGGAATATAAGGTTCTTTATCAGAAACTCAGCCGGAAATTTTTCAAGGAGCTTATAATCAATTTTTACTTCTTTTAATTTAATATTTTCTTTCATCTAATTATCCCGTCTACCTCCGAAATTGAATTTGCGGAATCTACAATGTTAACAAGATTAAAAATAGGAAGATATACGGATATTAACATAAACGCAATTACAATTCCTAATATAATCATCATTATCGGCTCTATGAGAGAAATTAACGAATTTATTTTAATACTAATTGAATTTTCATAATAATCGCCGTTTTTATTAAGAACATCAACTAAGTTTCCGGATGATTCTCCCACCTCTATAATCTCTACCATTATATCCGGAACAAAATCCACTTCCTTTAGAGCTTGTGATAACTGAAGACCTTCCCTTATTTTATTCGGAACATTTGAGATTTTTTGGGAAAAATACTTGTTGGTAAATGTTTGTACGGCAATTTCAGATGATTCGGGAACAGGAATTCCTCCCTGCAACAAAATTGACATTGTTCTGGAAAATACGGAAAGATTATTTTCGGTAATTATTCCTCCGATAAAAGGTATTTTTATTTTTAGAAAATCAAATATTTCGATGTCAAAATGTTTTTCAATATATTTCAGGATAAAATAAACAACAATAACAAAAGAAATCATAAACAAAAGATTACTTTCCACAAAATCCGAAATACTTATCATTGTTCTCGTAATTGCCGGAAGTTTTGCACCAAAACCTTTGTAAAATTCTGCAAATTTCGGGATTGCAAACACCAAAATAGCAAACATCATCAAAAACATAAAAACAAACACTATAATCGGATATGCAAGGCTTGATAATACTTTTCTCCGTAAATTTGATACTTTTTCAAGATAGATATTAAACTTTTCTAATAATTCATCCAAGTTTCCACTCTTTTCACCTGCAAGCAAAGTAGCTCTATAAATATTAACAAAAGGGAGCTTTTCAGAAGAAAAAGCATCTGATATTTGGATACCGTTATTAATATCAAGTTCCGTTTTTTTCAATATTTCACGAAAACTCCCCTTTTTGCTATTTTTTATAATGATACCGATAGCTTTTATAAAAGAGACTCCGGCTTTTAAAAGTGTACTCAATTTTTGATTGAACAGAAGAAATTCCGGATATCCGATTTTAGATGAAAAAACATCAATATATGTAATACCTTTTAAAAAATTCCTCTTTACGGAAACAAGTCTGTTGTCCGAGTTTTCATAATTCTTTTTTAATTCTCTTCGTGATTCTGAATATATTATTTTTGTAAAAAAGACTCCGTCATCATCCATAAACTTACAATTATAGAAAGGCATTATAGATACTTTCCCCCGTTAAAACTATCTTTAAGAATTTCCGGTACACGTACTTTTCCATCCTCTTCCTGAAAATTTTCAAGAATCGCCGCAACCGTCCTTCCTACTGCAAGACCCGATCCGTTCAATGTGTGAACAAAATTCTTTTTTCCGCTACCGTCTTTAAATTTTATTTTTGATCTTCTTGCTTGAAAATCCTCAAAATTGGAACAAGAAGAGATTTCAATATACTTATTTCTACCCGGCATCCATACTTCAAGATCATATGTTTTTGCCGAAGAAAATGATAGATCACCCGTACACAACATTACAACTCTATAATGAAGTCCCAATTTTTGTAGTATTTTTTCCGCATCGGCAGTCAGTCTTTCCAATTCTTCATAAGAATTATCAGGATGTGTAAATTTTAGAAGTTCAACTTTGTTAAACTGATGCTGCCTTATGATTCCCCTTACATCTCGTCCATGAGAACCCGCTTCACTTCTAAAACAAGGCGTATAAGCTACATAACTCTTAGTCAGTTCATTTTCACTTAATATCTCTCCTCTGTGAATATTAGTTAAAGGAACTTCTGCGGTCGGTATCAAATAAAGTTCACTATTCTCTATTTTAAAAAGATCTTTTTTAAACTTAGGGAGATTTCCGGTTCCAATAAGACTTTGAGTATTTGCAAGAAACGGTGGCAAAGTTTCCAAATATCCATTTTCCGAAGTATGAGTATCCAACATTAAATTAATCAATACCCTTTCAAGTTTTGCCAATGTCCCGAAATAAAGTGCAAATCTTGCCCCCGCTATTTTTGAAGCACGAGGCAGATCAAGGAAATCGTTCATTTCACCGATATCCCAATGCGGCTTAGGTTCAAAAGTAAATTTAGGTTTACTTCCCCACTCTCTGACAACAACATTTGAGGATTCGTTCTTACCCACCGGAACGGAATCATCATAAATATTCGGAATCCCTAATACAATATCGTTAAATACAGATTCGACGGCAATCAATTCTTTTTCAATTTTATTAATTTTAATATTAAGATCTTTTGATATGTTTTCAAGATCAGTACTCTCTTTACCTGTAGATCTTTTTATTCCAATCTCTTTTGCAAGCGTATTTCTTTCATTTTTATAACCGTCAATTCGAGTTACCATTTTTCGTCTCTTATCATCCACATTTAGGAAATTAGATTCATCAAATACAACTCCTTTATTCAGAGTCTTCCTAACCACATCTTTCAGATTATTTCGCAAATAATTAAGATCCAACATGACATAATTATATCACAATGTCATAACTAATGATAAAATAGGGAAAATTCAATATCAAATTGGCTTTTTTTTATTTTTGTTGTAAGATTATAACAAATAAGATGCCTAACAAAAGGATGAATGAAATATGGGCTGTTGCCGGCGGTAAGGGAGGTACAGGTAAAACTTTTGTTATAAGTCAGATTGCTTCTTACCTTGCTTCCATCAATAAGAAGGTTATATTGATAGATACCGACTTCGGTGGAGCAAATCTTCACTCGTTTTTTGGAATAGAATCCAGAAAAAAAACGATAAAAGATTTTTATAAAGATGATGTACCTCTTGAATCATTGGTTTTGAAGACAAAGATTGAAAATCTCGAAGTAATTCCGGGTGATATTAATTCAACAATCTTTGATGTTATTAAGTATAATAAAAAACTCAAACTATTCAGTCATATAAAAAGGTTAAATGCGGATTATATTTTATTGGATCTCGGAGGAGGGTTTAATAAAAACTTGATAGATCTTTTTCTGCTTGCCGATAAAATGATTGTCGTTACCATTCCCGAGATAACCGCAATTGAGAATCTTTTCCAATTTATTAAAAGTACGTTCTTCAGAAAACTTAACTTTCTTCTCGGAATTTACGGATTAAAGAACTTTGCAAAAACCGCTTGGTCAAAAAGAGGTGATAACAGTATTATAACTATTCTTGATTTAATTGACTATGTGAGAGAAGAGTCCGGAGAAATCGGAGAGATAGCAATAAAAGAGATCCAGAATTTCAAAATCAACATAATTCTTAATAAAGTCAGAGACTCCAGTGAAATCAAAGAAGGTTTTTCTCTTAAAAGTATATGCATTAAACTTATAGGTATAAATGCTTTATATTCGGGATACATAGAATACGACAACCACTTTTGGAGGAATCTTAGTCTTACTCAGTTATCAAACGAGATCAACATATCATTAAAAACCAAAAAAGATATAAAAAGAATTGTGTCCAATATAATAAATGACAAGCAGATAGCAATTGAGATATCAAAAAATGAATGATGAAAATTTAGATAAATATTTTAATACATTGGAAATCAACAGAGATTCCACTTTCACCGAGATGAAAAGTTCATATATTCATTTAAGGAATCTTTATTCAAAAGATAACTTGAGTATATCCCCACTTATAAAAGCTTTATCAAAGAAAAAACAGAAGTTGATCGTCAAGGAAATTGATGAAGCTTTCGAAATGTTGGAAAAATTCTATCAAGAAAAGAAAACCGAAGATATGAGAAACAGGAAGGAGAAGATTAAAAGGAGCAGAATCCCTACATTTGAAGTTATCGGTGGTGAAGCATTAAAAATGATTCGAAATGTATTAGGAATTGAATTGGAGGAAATATCATTCTTAAGTGGAGTTCCTCTTAAACACCTTACCAATATTGAGTTGGAAAGATACGACCTTCTTCCCCCCGATATATATGTAAAAACTTTTCTTAGAAAATATGCCGACCAACTCTCATTAGATGAAAAAAAAGTTGTATCCGATTATTTCAAGAGGATGACGGAATTTAAATCAAGTATAACCTGAAAACCATTATCTGTTTTTTACAGTTGAAAGAAGTTCATCAATCTTATTCTGATTTGATTCCCAATCGGAAAATAGACTTTCCAGATTTCGAGTTACAAAAGAATATCTTTTTTGAATTTTAGAGATAATTTCAGAATTATTATATGTAGATTGATCTAACAATTCTTTATCAAGATCATTTTTCTCCAACTCAAGATCATTAATTTTAGATTCCAATTCCTTAATTTTTTTTTGTAACAATTCTCTTTCTCTACTTATTTCCTGACGTGACAGAGCTCTTAATCTTCGCTCATACTTTTTGGAACTATAAGAAACATTATTTTCTTTGGTTCCCGAATATTTTCGGTCCGTCGCTTCACTCTCTCTTTTTTTTAAGAAATCGGAATAATTTCCAACATAGTCGGTTAATGATCCACTCTTTAATTCAATAACTCTGGTCACTATTTTGTTTAAAAAATATCTGTCATGAGATATTAGCAGAAGAGTCCCTTCATAATTCTTTAAGGCGGATTCCAGAGCATCTCGTGAAATTGCATCAAGATGATTCGTCGGTTCATCCATTATCAAAAAATTATTCGGGATCATAAGAATTCGGGACAGAGATACACGAGACTTTTCTCCACCGGATAGAATACCAACTTTTTTTTTAACATCATCACCGGAAAAACCGAACAATCCCAAGACCTTTCTTATTATCGTCATATCCGTCTCCGGAACATATGTGGCTACGGATTCAAAAACCGTCATTTCCGGATCCAGCACATCTGACTGATGTTGTGCATAGAATCCGATATCCGTATTTTCTCCGATAATGATTTTCCCCTTCTGATGTTCAATTTCTCCCGAAATCAGTTTTGCAAGAGTCGATTTTCCACTTCCGTTCTCTCCTATTAAAGCAATTCTTTCACCTTTAACAATTTTCAGATCTATGTTTTTTAAAACCCAATCATAATCATATTTGAAATAAATACCCTGAGTTTCAATTACATCACGATAACTACTCTTGTTAATTTTTATATCAAATTTTAAAAATTCCGGAGAAGAGATAAGTTCTACATCTTCAAGTTTCTCATATTCCTTCTCTCTGCTCTTCACTTGCCTCGCTTTAGTTGCTTTATATCTGAATCTGTTAATAAATCGTTCCAGGTGTTCCTTTTTTTTCAATACTTCTTTCATTTTTTTTACCGACAGTTCTTCATCTGCCCTTTTCTTTTCAATAAAGAATTTAAATCCACCGTTGTAAAAATTTACTTTTTCATTACGCAATTCAAAAATATTTTCAGTGACCCTATCAATAAAAAATCTGTCATGAGTAACCACCAGAAGACTGCCTTTGAAATTCACAAGGAATTTTTCAAACCATTCTATAGCACGGATATCAAGATGATTTGTCGGTTCATCTAACAAAAGCAGATCGGGTTCCAAAATGAGAAGTTTTGCGAGATATACTCTCATCTGCCATCCACCGCTCAGTTCAGATATTTTTTTTTCGATACTCTTTTCGGTAAAACCAAGTCCGAATAATATCTTTTTTGCTTTACGTTCCAGCCCGTACCCATCCATTGAGACAAATTCGGTTTCAAAATCTCCAAGTTTTTTTATATTTTTTTCTTCGATTAAATCATCTCTTCCGTTAAAAGCTCTATGAATCATTTCTATTTTTTTTTCAACATGTAAAATATCCGGTCTACCTGCTTTAACTTCTTCCAGAACTACACCCGATCCCGACCTCTTTACTTCCTGAGGAAGATATCCTATTTTAAAGTTATTCGGTTTAAGAATATCACCGCTATCCGCTTCCGTTTCACCGGTGAGAATCTTCAAAAGTGTGGTTTTCCCCGAACCGTTCATACCAAGCAAAGCTGATTTTTGTCCGGGATTTATTATCAGATTGATATTTTTCAGCAATTTCCTCTCACCGATCGAATAATTAATATTTCTTAATCTGATCATTATTATTTCAACTACAACTTTAAAAACGATAATATAACATAATTGCCCCACTAACGACAATTGATCAAACAAATATTAAATCTGATTTATATTGAAAACTTTTGGATATATTTGTAAAATAAAATATGAATTATTTGACAAAATATTTTCTCAATGATAAAAAATTTTGGTTAAAATTTCTTATCGTCGGTTCTGCTTCTCTCATTGTGATTGATTTACTCTCTTACATGTTTAGACCACCCGGTTATCTAAATTTATGGTCTATAAAAATATTTTTACTTATCGGAATTCCAATTACGATAAGATTGCTTTACAAAAATTTTCATAATCTTAATAAAATCAAAAAAGTTGAATCGGAAGCTCCTATTTTTGAGGAAAATCGGAGACAGGAAATCTTGGATATCATTAAAACGGATTCGGAATTTGCCACCCATTGTTATGAGTGCATACATTTTAATGATGAGTCAAAAGCATGCGGAAGAGACAGAGTATTTGAAAAGGTGAAGGAAATAAGCATCGGATTGAGAGAATACTGCCTATATTGGGAAAGCGTACATATAAAAAAGGACAATCTTAGCCGTTAAAGAACAGAAGTGATATCCGATAGACAATGAAGGATAGTATCCAAGCCACTGTTATCGTGTAAAGAATATAAAATCTGGTCCATTTTCCTGAACCACTCTCTTTATAAAAAACAGCCGTTGCGGCTATGCACGGTACATACAGGAGAATAAATACTATCAATGATAATGCGGTGGATTTGGAAAATCCGGGATCGTTTTTTAAATTGTAGGAAAGATCTTTAGAGTTTTCATCAACATCACCAAGTGAAAAAATAGTCCCCAGAGTGGAAACGACAATCTCTTTTGCCGCTAAACCCGCTGTCAACGCAACCCCTATTCTCCAATCAAAACCAAGCGGGGCAATTGCAGGCTCTATAACCCTTCCAATTCTTCCGGCAAAAGAATATTCCAACTGCTTTGATTTTACTTCAAACTCCAATGTATTTATTGCATCTCTCTTTTCATTTACACTAAGATCATTATTTGTCAATACTATCATTTTATCTTTTTTGAAATTTTCATCAAACGTATTGTTCTTCGGAAAATTACTTGCCGCCCATATAAGGATAGATGCTAACAGAATAATAGTTCCGGCTTTTTTCAAATACATTTTCGCTTTAAAACTTGTTTGGAAAAATACCGATCTGATTGTTGGAATTCTGTATGGCGGTAATTCCATAACAAACGGTTCCGAATCTCCCTTAAAAAGTGCCTTTTTAAGCATTTTTGCGGATATAATTGCAATTAATACTCCAAACATGTAAATACCGAATAGTATATTTCCTGCAATATTCGAAGGAAAGAAAGCTCCGATAAGTAAAATATATACAGGAAGTTTTGCTCCGCAACTCATAAACGGTATTATCATCATTGTAACGATTCTATCCGATTTGTTCTTTAATGTTCGGGTAGCCATGATAGCCGGAACAGAGCATCCGAAACCGGTTAACATTGGTATAAACGATTTTCCGTGAAGACCTGCTTTGTGCATTATTTTATCTATCACAAAAGCCGCACGAGCAATATATCCCGTCCCTTCCAATATTGCTATTGATAAAAAAAGTAAGATTATATTCGGGACAAATACAATTACTCCGCCCACACCGGCAATAACTCCATCAACAATTAAAGATCTTAACACTCCGGGAGAAAGGAATTCAAAAGCTTTTTCTCCGGCAAACAAAAAAAATGATTCTATAATCTTTACAAAAGGATTCCCCACTACAAACGTGACCTGAAAAATCATCCACATTATCCCTATGAAGATTGGAAGACCTACGATCCTATTTAGGAAAACCGAATCAATTTTATCTGTTAAACTCTTTTTTTCAACGACAATATCTTTCACTGTTTCTTTAATTGCACCTCGAATAAACGAGTGGCGATCTTCAACAACAACGATTTCCGAATCAGATCTGTATTTCTCTTTAAAATAATCTGAAGCTTCCTTTAAATTGTTTTTTACTTCAACCCATACATTACTTTCTCTTACCGATTCATATACTAACTGATCGTTTTCAAGAAGTTTAATTGCAAGCCAACGAGGGGAGAATTCGGTGGAAAGATTCTTGTCTTTTGAAATAATATTCTCAAGTTCACCTATCATATCTTCCATTTTGTTACTATACGTTAATTTATTTTTCGTAATAGTTATATTTCCTTCAAAAACCCTTATTATATGATCTAACAATGAAGAAAATCCGGTTTTAATTATAGCTGATGTAGGGATAACATGAGATCCTAAAAGTTTCTGCAATTGTTTAATATCTATAACCCTACCCGACCTCTGAACTTCATCATACATATTAAGTGCAACAAGCATATCTATCTCAAGTTCCATAATCTGAGTGGTTAGATACAAGTTCCTTTCTATATTCGTGCCATCAACAACGTTTACTACAACATCTGTTTTTTCCTTCAGCAAAAAGTTCCGTGTTATAACTTCTTCCGGAGAATAAGCTGATAGGGAATATGTACCGGGAAGATCAATGATCTTGATAGTGTATCCTTTATGCTTTATCACACCCTCATATTTTTCTACGGTAACTCCTGAAAAATTTCCAACTTTCTGATGACTTCCTACAAGCAGATTAAATATTGATGTCTTTCCACTATTGGGGTTTCCGACAAGAGCTACGGAAATATTTTTTTTATCTCCATTGTCATGAGCTTTCATTTTTATAGGTGAATGCAAAGGACCATATTTTCTCATCGGTATTCCATCCCCTACATACCCTTTTTGTTTGACTGTTATTAAAGCAGCTTCTTCTTTTCTCAGAGACAATCGAAAGCCCTTTAACCTTATTTCTATGGGATCACCTAAAGGAGCGACCCTTTCAACTTTAAATTTAACACCTGGTAAAAGCCCCATATCAAGTATTCTTCTTCTAATCTCACCTTTAGCTTGAATAGAGAGGATTTCACCTTTTATCCCGATTCCCGTTTCCGATAAAAAAGTAGTATTATTTGGAGTTTTGTTAGCCATGTATATAATTCTTAGTTTATTCTATTTTGCTCTATATGTCAAGTATAAATATTAAACAAAACTCTTTGATATCATGTAGAAAAATGATAGAATATAGTACAAAATTTTTTATCTATTCTTAAAAAAGGAGAAATTATGGATATATACCTTGCTGCGGTAATTGTTCTTGGGGGATTGGCAATTTCTGATATTATCGTTGGGGTTTCTAATGATGCAGCAAACTTTCTGAATTCATCCATCGGTTCAAAAGTTGCTTCTCGATATGTAATATTTATGATGGCAAGTTTCGGACTTCTTGCCGGAGTAACATTTAGTAAAGGTATGATGGAAGTGGCAAGAAAAGGAATTTTTCATCCCGAACTTTTTACCATGCCGGACCTCATACTGATTTTTCTCGCAGTCATGCTTACGGATATTCTCCTTCTTGACATGTTTAATTCCTTTGGTCTCCCCACTTCAACAACGGTTTCAATCGTATTTGAACTTCTCGGAGCCGCAGTAACAATGTCAATTATTAAAGTAATGAATTCTAAGGAAGGTTTTAGTGCAATCATTAACTATATTAATACGGCAAAAGCATTTATGATAATATTCGGGATATTGCTTTCCGTTGTTTTTGCTTTTGTTGTAGGAGCTTTTGTACAGTTTTTCTCAAGACTTATTTTCACTTTTGACTTTAAGAAAAGAATCAAAAGGTACGGATCTTTATGGGGTGGAATGGCTCTCGCTTCCATTACATATTTCATAATGATAAAAGGGGCAAAAGGATCCACCTTTGTAACACCTGAAGTTCTTTCGTGGATCAAATCGCATACAATCCTGATTATTTTTATCAGTTTTGCAATTTCAGCCTTTTTCCTACAAATTATTATAAGTTTTACAAGGATAAATTTTCTAAAGATAATTATATTGATAGGAACTTTTGCCCTCGCAATGGCTTTTGCTGCAAATGACCTTGTCAACTTTATCGGAGTTCCTCTTGCAGGTTTAAGTGCTTTTAAAGCCGCTTCCGAAATGGCTAATCCGTTGACCGGAGCAATGACGGCACTTCAGAAATCCACCTCTTCACACACAATTCTCCTTCTTATCGCCGGATTGATAATGGGATTAACATTGTGGTATTCCAGAAAAGCAAAGACTGTTTCGAGAACCGAAATCAATCTTGGCAGGCAAGAGGAAGGAATTGAAAGATTCGGCTCCTCGCCGCTTTCTCGCTCAGTGGTCAGATTTTTCTCCTCCATATCGGACGGAATCAGAAAAATAGTTCCGAACAAAATAATATATTCGATCAATAACCGTTTTAAAACAGTAAACACTTCATCTACCGGTGAGGAAGGAGAGAAACCTTCATTCGACCTTATAAGAGCTTCCGTAAACCTCATGGTTGCAAGTGTTCTTATTTCAATTGCCACCTCAATGAAACTTCCCCTATCGACAACGTATGTAACATTTATGGTATCTATGGGTACATCATTCTCCGACAGAGCGTGGGGAAGAGAGAGTGCGGTATACAGAGTTGCCGGAGTATTTACCGTTATTGGAGGATGGTTTGTTACTGCATTTCTTGCATTTTCCGTATCGGGAATTTTTGCACTTATATTGTTCTATTTGAAGATACCAGGATTCTTCCTTATCTCACTTTTTGGCGGAATTATAATTTATAGAAACCACAGAAAACATAAGAGTCGCGAAAAAGAGGTTAAAGGATATGAGATTTTTAATCTTAAAAAGATAAAAGATGAAGACTACGCTATAAAAATGACATTTGAACATGCAGGATATTTTCTTAAGGATGTGGCTCATATTCTTAAAATGGGATTCGACGGTGTAAAAAACGAAAACAGGCAGGTTTTATTGTCTTGTACAAAAGATTCGAAAAGAATCCAAACGGAAGCTAACATAATAACCGCAAATATATTTAAAACCTTAAGACTCCTTCAGAAATCCGATCCTAAACATTCTGCTGATTATTCAAATACAATAAGTGCACTTCAGGGAATTGCAGACTGCGAAAGAGATATAATAATACGTGCATATAACCACATAGATAACAATCACGAAGGACTCCTTGATTCTCAGTTGGAAGAATTAAAACAGTTAAAAGACGTAATTATTAACACACTCGAAAGCTCATCAAAAGCGATGATTGCAAAAGATAAAAAGAAATTAAGCCGAGTAATAAAAAATGAAAAACCTATAAAAACTCTCATCAACAAATTTGACAGGAATCAAATTAGAAGGATTCAGGACAATACATCCAAAACCCGATTGAGCATTCTATTTTACGGTTTCACAAGAGATTTAAGGAGAATCGGGAACCACACTATAAAATTGATCAACATTTTTAACGATTCATTTCTTGATTAGAATAGGTATCTTGGATGAAGACGACAAGAGAGTATTTCAGAAGAAATCACAATCCTTCAGTTTCATCTGATATATCTCTATTCTCAAAAATTAAATTTTCCCTATAAATTTATTTCCAATGCTTTTATAAATATTCTTAATTTAAATTCAGGGCGACAACGGGGAGTCTGACAGGGTAGACGCAAGGCCTACCCCTACGGTCTACTGAAGGCTGTTTAACATAATAAAAAGAAAAAAAAAGTTTTTTTTTATCTTCTTCTTTTATTTTTTATTGAGTTCTTTGGAAGAGTTGCTTTATCATAATGAGGAAATTCTTGTCTTTCTCCAATTTTAGTCCTCATTCCATTTTCTCCCATAGGATTAGGAAACATTCCAACATCATCATCATCAACTTCATAAATATTTATTCTACTCATACTAACAGTTGATGAAACTCCTGAATCAAAATCATCCATTTCCTCATGATCTGAAAAAAACCGATAATTCTTATCATCACCCTGAGGCCTCTTAGTAAGAGCAAACTTAAACCATTTAGCAACATTAGCATCTATAAACCCATTCTGGTTCTTTTGTATAAAAACATCCATTACTTCTGCTCTAATTTGATTTGGTACTGAGCTGTTTAGATTATACCATACTTTCCCAGATTTAACAACACTACCACCATCAGGATAAGATGCATTTGTAACTCCTGAGAACTTTTTTTCTTCATTAA
>Ga0256846_1000102_pt1 | contig 36897 bp, 29 predicted proteins | sample TevniametaG_FD_189098 | JGI IMG/M metagenome (GOLD analysis project Ga0256846, IMG submission 189098) | Tube worm associated microbial communities from hydrothermal vent at the East Pacific Rise, Pacific Ocean - Tevnia | ecosystem: Host-associated > Annelida > Integument > Unclassified ...
AAGAAAAAAAAGGATAAGATTGGGAGGATAAAAAAGTGCGGACTGGGAATTAGCTACAAGAGGTTGCCCTGCAAAAATATACGGATTCCAAAGCGGTATCACTCCAAAACCATTCATTGAAGAATGTGCGATATAATGCCATATGTAAAACTGATTTATTTGATCACTAAGCAAATAATTATCAGCCTTATAATATTCAACCTTCGGTGCTTCACCCTGCCATACAGGTGTATTGTACGGAATATCACCGGGAATTATAACTTCATTCTTAAAAAAAACATCTCTATAAATCACCAAAAATACAAACCCTAAAAACAAGAATAAAGCAATTGTTGTTATATCTCTCTTTCTTTTCATATTTAATATACAAACTTTCCCTGAAAATAATTCAATATGAGATAATCGTAATAAACATCCGAGGTCTTCTTAGCATAAACTCTGAATTCAATATCATTTACACCCTTTAATTTATACTCCACACGATATCCGCAAAATTCTCTGCCTTTAACATCCCTCTTTTTAATCTCAAAGGAAGAAACGGATTCTCTTTTAGTATTATTGAATATATCTATAACGACAAGAGGTCTTATCTTGGATTTAATATTATCAAATTTCATAAAAAAATCCGCATCTATTAAGCCTTCGGTATACGGGATGAACCGTCCGTTTATAGAACAAGCCATATAACCTTCCTCATCCGTATTAATATTAAAATATCTGACATAATTACCCGATGCAAATTTATCCCTGATTACCCTACCTCTTTTCTTTGGAAACTTTTCCGCTTCATAACGATACGTATTCCCCCATTTTTTATCATGAATGTAAATCAGCTTCTCTTTACCGTTATAAATATCATTAATTTTAACAATATTTTTCCCTTTGTTTACAATCACCTGTTCAGGGAATAAAATCTTATTATATTTTTCATGGAAACCACCTCTATTCTTTGAGAATTCAATTTTCCCTAACAAAACCGAAAGTTCTTTTCCGTTATTCAAAATTTGTAATTCAACGGTTTTTTGATCTAACCGCTTTATTCCGGTAATGACAGGATCGGTAAATGAATAAAGATGGAGAAATTGATCTTTAACATTGTACACATTTAAAAGTTTCGAATTTTTCATTCTTTGAGACCATTGATTGAAAAAATTGGTTATCTCAAAATTAAAATTTGCAAGTAAGGCATGAGTAATTCCATACTTATCAAGAGTATCTTTCTGCCAGTGAACAAATTTCGGATATAAAAACAGAGACCTGTGATTTGTTCCGAGTACTGCAACGGGAGCTGTCAATCCTGCTATATACCCATTCTCTATTTTTTCCCCCAACTCGACTGAAATATTATTAACATACTTTGTTCTATCGCGTTTCCATCTTAAATAGTATGAGATATTTGTATAAAAAGAAATGGAAATCAATATAATAATAATTGTAACACGAAAATATCTTTTATCTACTTTCGGATTGATATAACGACTTGATAATTTGATACTTACTTGAGCCATGAGAATAAGGATAATAGAGACAAATAATAGTTTTAAATTCAATCTGTCCGGAATAATTTTTATCCCGATCCTCTCTACAAGCGGAAGAAAACAATAATATAAAGAAAAAAAAAGCCATATTGTATCAAGAAAAAAGAGTATAATTCCTTTCCCAAGCCCAGAAGAAGTTGACACGCTCCGCCCTTTTACAAAATTCTTAAAAAACAATACCGTGAGAAACACCATCGGAGGAATTGCAGCAATCAAATATCTTGTAGGTCTATGATTCATAATCATTAATGCACCGGTATGTGACATTAAAAAAAGGACAAAACCTATCTCGGTTAAATCAGCGGTCTTATTAACTACCCTTCTGTAAAAAACGGGTATATAAAACATGGCGGTTATCCACACTATCCACATTCTGTAAAACTGTTCCTTCCAATTATAAGACAAAATATTTCCTATCAGCTGATCTAAACTTTTAGGGAACATTTGGTTCCCGATATATGATCCGGGAGCACTTTTTATCCACTCCCTATTTGGCAAATAAAAAACCATCAACCAAAATAGGAATGCAATCGCAATTACAAAAAAAACAATCAAAATAGAGTAAATTAGTTTTTTTCTATATTTCTTTTCGGAGGAGGGAGTAATTATAAGTAAAATAATCATTGCCAGTATAGATACAGGAATAATATGAGCTCCGGTCATCTTAAAAACAAATGAAAGAAAAGCTGCTATTCCCGAAAGAGCCGAGAAAAGATATTTACCTGTCACTCTATATTTTTCCAAGAAATATAGGCTTAAAATCATCCAGAATATCATCGGAGTCTCAAATGTTCCTATTCTGTTGTACATAATATAAAGGAAATTGAACCCAAACAAAATAATTCCCGCAATTGCAAACCATGAATTAAAATAAGACCTAAGAATAAGAAAAAAAAATATTAGAGATAGGAGAGAGAAAAAAAACGAAACCGATCTTACTTGTACGAGTCCCACACCGAATAATTTAAAAATAAAAAGTTTAAAATACGGAACCAACGGGTTGTAATTGGTTATTTTCCAATTATCAGGGAACCAATCTCCATAAAGTACTTTGCTTCTTGAATTGTGGCATTGATTCCCTTCGTCGGTATAGATACTCCCGCTAATTGATATATCAGCCGGAATATCCGATAGCGGCGAATATATCCTCAAAAAAAAAGAAACTAAGATTATGGTTACGGCTAATAAGGCAAACCGTAATTTATGCTTGTTGTTACTCAACATATCCGAGAGTTTTCAATTTTTTCAAACGTTTCTTGTTTAGTTTATAATTAACCGAATTTCTCTTATACTTCCTTGCATCGGAAAGAAAAGCCTCAAACATTTTTTCCATCTTTCTGGCGGTTTTGAAAGCCTTGAAAAAAAGATCCTTCTTCTCACCTTTGTCAAGTAGCAAGTTAAAAAGCTCTTTTTTAAACGATAATCTATTATGGAAATGGAAATTCTTATAAATTGTTGCTTTAATTTCAACTAAATTTGTAACTCTTTTCCACAAATAAGAGAATAAATACCTATTCTCATATTTTTCTTTCTCCCCCCTTGTCAAAGGTAAAAGACTTAATCCCTCATCCGATTTTGATTCAGGGAGTCCGATTATATCCCTTAAAGTAGGTAGAATATCAATTGTACTGACATTTGTTTTTATCCTCTCGGCTTTTGCATTATTTGGGATATGGATTATTAGAGGAACTTGGATCTCTTCTCTGTACAGAGAAAAACCGTGTCCCTGTCTTCCATGATTCCACAACCCCTCTCCGTGATCGGCAGAAATGATTATTACCGTATTTTTATCCCATCCGAATTCTTTATAAGCTTTCTTTATAAATGAATCCACATAACTTATCTCACTCTCGTACGCAACAAGCGGCTCAAGTTTTCTATTATTCGGATCTTTATACCACGGCATTCTTGCATGATAGGGACCGTGAGGGTCCATGTAGTGAAGATATAAAAAATATTTTTTACTTTTCTTTATTTCATCTTTCCATGCAAAAAGATCCTCGTTTACCTGCTCCGCCCCTTTGTAACTATGAGTAATCATTTTATCAAATCCCTGATCAAACCCCTGCTTCTCACCGACATTAAAGTTATCGGAGATTGCAAATGTGGAGTAGCCGGCATTTTTGAAAACCTCTGGCATAGTTTCTACTTCATCGGGGATCCTGTCAATTTGAATATTCGGATATTTTTTTTTAGCATTTATATGAGCAAGGATACCCATAAGAACGTTGTGCTGAAAAGGATAGAGAGAGGTAAAGATGGAAGCTGTTCCCGGTGAAGTCCATGATGAAGCTGAAAAAGCATTTTCAAATAGAAAAGATTTCTTGGAAAGTTTAGTGATAAAAGGAGCCGTTTTTTTTTCATAACCGTATGCATCAAGCCTATCGGATCTTAGGGTATCAATTACTATTACGACAACATTAAAGTTTTTCAATTTTTTTTTACAGCTCAGATTAACTATTGAAGTAGCGAATAATACCGTTACGATCAAAACGAACAACGTTATATTAAAATCTTTTAATCTTTTCATGAACTCTCCGTCTAAGTTTTCAAATAATATCAAAACGCCATATGTTAGTCAATTCCATACTGATTTATCCCCACTATTTTATCCGGAAATAATAATGCTTCTCTTTATCTAAAATTTTGTTTGGGACTCTAATACCAGATTGTTTTTCAAATATGAAATAAGTTCTTTATGCCAATTTTTATTATCCTTACAATTTAAAAGTGCTTTTGCATAATTGTAGGTTGAACTATGCCTGAAAAGTTTTATTATATCGTTAACACGATTTTCTTTTTTTCTGAATTCAGGTAGGAACCGATAAAGTGTTCTAATAATAAATAGCGATGACTTATTGTTATTTTTGCAATAATTCATCTCATTTTTTATAACCGATACGGATAAGTTTATTTTCAATCTATCAATAAGGATTCTTTCATGAGACATACTGTTTTTCTTTATATCTTTTCTTATCCATAGTCCGTTCATTGATCTAATACGGGGATTTTTTCTGTTATGAAATTCACTCTCATAGATAGGTTCATAGTATTTACGGAATCTTTTATCTTTAAACAAGAAACCGTAATGCAAAGAATAAATTCCATGAAAATGAATAAAATCAGGTGCCTGATAATCTAAAATATAGTTTTTTACAAGCTGTTTGTTTTCAAATTCTTTTGCAAGAACGTGGTTACCGAGAAAACCGAAATCAAGAATGTTGAAATCCTTATGCCAGCTTATCGCTCCGATATCAATTATTCCTACCGTAGGTCTGAATAAATCGTTATTTTGTGCTAATTCCAACAATTCGTTTCTTATCGCATAAAACGGCTCAGTACTAAATCCGATATAATATTTACCGATTAGACGTTTGGGACTTCTATTGTATCTGAATTTAATTATCGTTGTATTTAGATATAAAATCGACAGTACCACAATAATAAATGTAAAACCGAACATCGTCTTTTTTTTTAATTGAAACAAAGTTATAAATAACAATAACAAAATCACAACAACCGAATGTGAAGTCGTTCGTGTAGGATCAATTCTACTTTTACCGAAAAAAAACGGATTTAGAAAAACGAGAAGAGCAAACGGATATGCCATAAGATATAAAATGTTATATTTTATTTTGTTTTTTATAAAAAAAAGGATAATCGGAATAATAAATAAAAAAATTCCCCAGTGCATCTTAAAAATCAATGAGCTGTAAAAAAATGATTCCTTGTATATTTGACCCGAAAAAGAGATAAGATCATTAATTCTTCCCAAAAGTGAAATATTCTGTGCAAAAGCAGTGTTCGGAAATATTTCACCGAAATATGAATATCTGAGAATATTAAAGGACAACCATAAAAATAGGACGGTAAACATAAAAGTAATAACGTTAAAACTCTTATGCACATAAATCCAAGAAATAGAATAGATTATTAAAATTGGCAAAATATAGTATATTGACTCAATCCTTGAAATTGAGGTCAAAAATATTATCAAGGTATAGTAATAATTAATTCTTTTTTCTTCAAACATCTTGAACAGTAGATATAACGATACCAAACAAAGGACATTCGTTATCGCATTTTCCATTCCCGACCCGTGCCATAAAAAGAAACTCGGAGATCTGATTAGAAAAACAGTCGCGATAAAAGAAAAGAAAAATCCGAATAAATAGTTTCCTTTAAAAAATTTAATAAAAAAAAATCCGAGTAAAAATGTACATACATATGTCTGAATATCCATATATGTTTTATATGAAAGGTTAAAGAATTTATACAAGATAAAATATATTCCGAATTGAACGGGGGAAGAATAACCTTCGATTCTTTCTCCACTCGGATTTATACCGATACTCCCGAAATCAGCAAGATTTTTAGCATGACTTAATGTAATAATCCCGTCATCTCTGTATTTATAAAGATTGTCAGGTACATCAAGATACCCGATATAAAAAATAAAAAGAAATAAAAAACCCGATAAAATGGGAAAATATACTGTCTTTTTAATTAAATTGTTCCGTAATTTATTCATTTTGATTATTTTCTATTATTGGTAAAAAAAATATGCTCAAGAGCAAACGTAGTTGGGGAAAAACACGAAAAATTTACATCGCTAAAAATCATTATGATCTAATTCCTTGCCCTTAATAATTAATATTTTATCACATTATGGGAAGAACACTGAAATTTTGAAATGAGTTTTTTACTTTATCTGCTTACTTTGAGAAGAGATCTCCAGAATCTTCCGTTTGAAGTTGTTGACCATTTGTGGTTGGAAGGAGGGAGATTACGCAAAATAATAACTCTATACCCTCTTTTCTTGTAAATATTAAATGAACTTTCACATAACTCCTTGAGATTATCGTAATCACCTTTTGTATAACAAAATACAACACCGAACTTATTTCCGTTTTGAGACGGAATTAGAAGGTCGTTTTTTTCATTTATATATGCTTGAGAATGGGAAAGTATGGCACTATATTTCTCGGGTCTCCTGTTTGCAAGATGATGTGCAAGAACAGCTCCCGCAGAAATTCCTGCTATATAGATACTATTCTTGTCAATTCTATAATTTTCCAAAACAACATCAATACATTTTTCCACACCATCTATCTCTTTAACAAACGGTGACCATCCATGTGATTTCACATCCATAAATTTATACGAATAAGAAGGTAAAATTTCGAGCAGAGCAATTTTTTTTATCTTACAAAATCGTATCAGTCCAGTTTCAATCAGCGGGCTTCCCGAGTATCCTTTTAGAACATCAATGGTTTTGAATTTTTCCGATCTGACACCATGGAAATAAATTATCATGGGAACACTCTCTTTTATATTCTTTGGGAGGTATAGGGTATAATTTCTCTTTACACCGAACTTGTCAACGACACGGTAAGGATTTATTAAAACACCGTTATCAATATTTTCACACCCTATCATACATAATACGGATAAGACAAAAATTATCAAATAAATAAATTTATAACATTTTTTCATGCTTCAAATCTACCATTAGTGGGGAAACTATTAAATCACCCCTTTCACTAAAAGAAATCCACCTATGATAAGAGCGGTAAAAACAATTGCAAGAATATTAAAATATTTATCTATAAAAATTTTAATCGGTTCTCCATACAATCTTATCAAAAATGCAACAATAAAGAAACGTGCTCCACGTGATACAAAAGAAGAGACCATGAATGTTGAAAAATTGATATCAAACGCACCGGAAGAAATTGTAAACACTTTATAAGGAATAGGAGTGAATCCTGCCGTAAAAACTATCCAGAATCCGTACATATCGTATTTAACCTTCATTGCCTCGAATAATTCCTTCGAAAATCCGGGGACGGAATTGAAAAAAAATTCAGCTAAACCGGTATAATTATCCGGTCCGAAACCCCACAATTTTGCCCCGATCATATACCCCAAAGCACCTCCGAACGCAGATCCTAAGGTAAGAATAAGAGCAAGCCGGAACCACTTCTTTCTAAACCCCAGTACAAGAGCAATAAGAAGGACATCCGGTGGAACAGGGAAAAAACTACTCTCTGCAAACCCAAGAAAAAAAAGAGCATACATTGCAGATGGTTTCTCTGCCCAACTCAGTACCCAATCATACAACTTTCTTATCGGATTATTCATCATTAAAAACTCCGCTTAAATCAATGGAGGACCGGAAACAATCAAGATTGAGCATGAGCGGGGTAAGGGAAATAAACCCATTTTTTATTGCCCATATATCCGTTCCTTTACCACCGGAACTTTTTGGATTACCCGTCCCTATCCAATAATATTTTTTTCCTCTCGGATCCTCTCTCTCAATTATATTGGGTTTATACCTTTTATTCCCCAATCCCGTCACAACGATCCTTCCGTTATTCTCATAAGGAATATTTAAATTGAAAACACCTTCAAGTTCTTCTGATAAGGGGAGAAGTTTTTCTAAAACTTTTTTTACAATCTCGGTACCTCCGGCAACATTGTATAACCCCCCGCTGTAACTTTTCTTATCTGAAATAAGCGAAACCGCAAGAGCCGGTACTCCATAAAAAAATCCGGATGTGGCAGCTCCGACCGTTCCTGAATAGATGATATCTTCGGAAAGATTTTCCCCATGATTCATTCCCGAAACAATAAAATCCGGCATTTTATCCATCAATTTTCGAAGTGCAAGATTAACACAATCCGAAGGAGTCCCGTCAACAGAATAAAAATCTTCATCAATTTTTTCTATTCTGATCGGACGATTGAGTGTAAGTGCCATACTAACCGCACTCATTTCCGTCGAAGGTGCAACAGTAAAAACTCTATAGTTCTCAGAGAGCTTTTCTCTTAATTGTAATAATCCGGGAGATCTGAATCCGTCATCATTTGTGAGTAATAATGTCTCCATAATAGTCCTTGCTTATTGATCTTTTTACGGTTCTCCTAATCCAATGATAAAGAAATTAATTGAATATTGTTAAAATGGTCGGGATGAGTGGATTCGAACCACCGACCACACGCACCCCAAGCGTGTACGCTACCAGACTGCGCCACATCCCGACTTTGTAGTTATTTATCATCTTTGTCCAGCAATGTCAATATTTCCTTCAATTCCTTTTTTATAGTCTTAAGTTTTTTATCTGATTTTTTTTCTTGCTTTTTTACCGATTTTTCCGGTTTAACTTTAGGGATATGAATTTTCTCAAACTCGGAAAAAAGTATTGCTTTTGTCTCCTCTTTCCCTTTCCTTTCACCGATAAGAAGCTCTTTTATCCTTATAATTATCTCAATATCTTTTCTTGAAAAATATTTTTCTCCGCTTCTATTAACTACAGGATTAATCAATTCAAATTCCCTCTCCCAATAGTCCAAAACTTTGCCGTCAAGTCTGGTTATATTGATAACCTCTCTCTTTTTAAAAGTCAGTTTATCTGGAATATTCGTATTCAATTCAATACACAGTTATTACTGCCCCTTTAATTCTTTCACTTTTTCTTCAATATCACTTAAAATTTTCTCAACATCATCAATTCTTCGGGATGAGTAAGAATCTTTAGGTTTTAATTTTAAAGCATCTTTGTAATTTTTCAGAGCTCTCTTCAAATCTCCGTTTTTCAAATTCAATTCACCTTTTTTTATACATTTACGATAAGAATCTTTAATCTCGGACTTCATCTTTTTCATCTTGAAATGATCTCCGGTATTTTTAACAATGTGTTTATACCACTCCTTAGGATATCCCGGATGGGTAACTTTTCCATCTTTATCTTTAACATTACCGTCAAGATATTTAAATAACAGGGATTCACCGAGTTTTAGCCACCTCTTTGTCGTATCATTACCTGCTTTTACCGAATAATCCGTAATGTAATTTATCGCTTTAAGACGACTATTTTTGTAAAGTGCCAAAGCATTTTTATCCACTTCGCCCGTCTCCTCAATAAAAGAACTTTCCAACTCAGCCTGAACTATCCTTATATCTTTAATCATATCACTATATCTTGAATATGCATAGTTGGATACAAAATTAAATACCCAAAAAGCCGAATCCCAAGTAAATTTATCAAATGATCCGGTACCTACGGCGAAAGGTTTCGGTATCCTGTTTATCCCGCAATAGAAAGGGATGTAACAAGTACTATAAGAATCATCCACTCCAAACCACAATATCCCTCCTATCTGACCTGGCAACCATTTTCGGGACTGTGCTACAAAAGAGAAACCCGTTTGCTGTGTAGAGATAGCTCTTTCGTTACAATATTTGATACCATCCACATCCCAAGTTAATCCCCGCCAACGGTATGGAAGTGAAAACGGACCTGCACCTACATCTTTTGTCATATCAAATTCCGTCCCTTCAAAATGATCTCTCATCAATTCCATGACGTCACGGACTCCCAATTTTTTATCGGGCTTCACATAAAGTGGCATAGGTTCCGCACCCTCGACTCCTTTCACATAATCAAATGTAGTAATACTTGATTTTGCAGCTCTATTAAAAACACTCCAAACTCTCGCCTCACAAAACCTTAAAGCACCATAACTTAAAGGTGCATATGCATCAACAAAACTAAAATCCTCATCTTTTCCTTTAAAATAACCCATCTCCCTTGCAAAAGAGATCGTATCCTTTCCATACATACAATTTTTTGGATCATTAAGTGGAAATTTCCTTATACGGGCTTGATTGGCATGTGCGGAAATATAACCGTCGGGAATCTTTACGGCAACCCATGCAGCACCTTTTCTACCTTCACCCTTCCCTATTAGATCCATTATCCACACTTCATTCGCATCCGATATTGAAAAAGACTCACCCAATGAATAATATCCGTATTCTTCAAAAAGATCGGTCATAATTTTTATTGCTTCACGAGCTGTTTTTGCTCTTTGAAGAGCAATATACATCGCACTTCCGTAATCAACCACACCTTTTTTATTTCTTAATTCACTTCTCCCACCGAAAGTGGTCTCACCTATTGCCACCTGATACTCATTCATGTTACCTACGACATTAAAAGTTTTCCTAACCTGTTTTATCTGTCCGAGAAATTTTCCAGTGTCCCATTCATAAATATCTAACATTGCATTTTCAGGATAGCTTCTTGCAGCCCAGTGATAAAGTTCACCATAGAGAACATGAGAGTCGGCAGCATATGTAATCATAGCTGATCCATCCTTTGAAGCTCCCCGTGATATAAGAATATTCGTACATGAAAATATGTCCATTGTAATACTTAAAAACAGCGAAATAATGAATATAACTATTAAAAAAGTTTTGTTTTTCATGATCCAATTCTATTAAACACCATAATAAATGTAAAGAGTAATAATTCTCAATTACAAGTAATTTACCATAACGACTTTATAAAAAGATAACGGGAAAAATAAATTTAAAGCTCTAAAAAATAGCATTTACTCTATCAAACAGAAAGAATCTTTAAATATTTTTTTTCAATAACATCCCATGAGTAATTTTTATTAAAAAAAGTCCTCCCGTTCTCACCCATCCCTTTTCTAATGCTATCATTTTCAAGAAGTAATCTAAAAGATTCATTAAATTCATCAAAATTTGTGTACCACAATCCCGCATTACTTCTTTTGCATTGCCCTTTCAAAACTTCCGTTCTCCCGTTTGCAACAACAGGAATACCCAACGCCCAAGCTTCGAGTGTTACCATTGAAAGTGATTCAAATTGAGAAGGGATCACAAGTACTTCCGCTCCCGCCAAAGCATCGAATTTTTCTTTATCATCAACAAATCCCAGATAATTTATCTTCTCATGATTCGGTATTTCTATTACCGACTTTCCTATTAATACCAAATCCAAATCAAATGAAGTGATTTTTGAAAACCTAACGAAGTGTCTTATAAGTTCCGGCACACCTTTATTTTCATCAAGGCGCCCGATATATAATATATACTTTGAATTAATGTTGTATTTTTTTTTAAAAGAATTCGTATCAAAATTGTCGGGAATTTCCGATCCTACTCCAACTATATCTCCTGGGATATCCTCATTTCCCGATACCCTGTTTATCATCTCTTTTTCTTCCTGTGAATTGTAAATAATCGCAGAAGGTAATAGGAAAAGATCTTTAAAAAGCCTCATATAAATCACTTCATCATGTTCGGCAGTAGGTACAAGAATGGATTTATCCCTAAATTTATTGAGTCCCGCATATGAATGATAGTACCTGTAAGAAAAAAAAATATACTTATGAAATTCATCACCTCTTTTCTCAAGTTCTTCTATCAGAGCAGGAATGAGCGGTCCCTCTTCATACAACCACTCTTTTTCATCTTCAAGTGTATGTTCATTATTGAAAACTTTTTGCTGTAATTCCCCGAATTTTTCAGGATCTCTATCTTTAACGACCTTGAACCTGTTAACTTTAATACCGTTTATGGTCTCACTTCCTTCTTTATAATGGTGTGACCATGTAATGTAATTGATAGCCGTTGATGTAAAAACTTCAATATTTACATGCTTGGACATTTTTTCGGCAATAAGACGTGCATGATATTCCGCTCCGCCATTGATCTCAATTCCGTATCTCTGCACAATCACGGCAATCTTCTTTTTCATGGTAAAATTATACCACGAAATAGAGGTAAATACGTTCTGTTTTGTTGTTGCGAAGAGGGAAAATTTAATCTTGACATGAGCTTTTAATTTGATTAGAATCTATTTCATGAATAAAATTTCATTATCCGGTGTTTACGGTGTCGGGAAGACTTCGCTTCTTTTAGAGGTAAAGAAAATACTCTCTTTGAAGTATAAAATATCCTCTGTAAACGATATAAATCTGAAAAATCCTTTTGATGAAGAGATAAAATCCAGCTTCATAAGTCAATTCTTTACCATGACAACACAAATCAATGAAGAAAATGTTGAAATGCAAAAAAGCTTTAATCTTTTGTTTAGTGATCGATCAATTCTTGATCACTGGGTTTTATGGAAGTCTTCACTCCGAAATATGGAAATGAATGAAAAATTAGAAGAAAAAAATATACTTATGAGGAATATCTACAAATATTGGATCAAGAGTTATGATCTGATATTTCTTGTCAGAGTGGATGAAAAAGAATTTAAAAAAAGGGAACAAAGTACCGAATTTAAAGTCCGCAATTTCGATTATATCAAACAAACCGAAGAACTTTTTTTTGAAACTATTAAAGAAGATAATCTAAAAGTAATCGAGATTTGGAATAACTTATCCATAGATGAAAGTGCTCATAAAGTCATTCAATCCATTTCGGCTCATGATCTTATTTGAACCCGATCATACAAAAAATCATGCAAACTTCAAACATCCTTTCATTAAATCTCTTATCAAACAGACAAGAGGTGATTGATTGGAGATAAAACTTGCCGGATTCAATATAGAGACGGAACAGATGGAAAACCTTCATAAGGTTGATAAAAAACTATTAACTCCTGAAATATTCAGTTCCGCTTATGCGAGGATAAGCAGAAGTAAAAAAAGTATTACCGAACTCAGATCCGATGCAAGAGCGGATGTTGAGAAAGCTCGAAAATCAAACAAAAAGATCATATTTGACATGGGGCACCATTCGGTTGCCGAACACGCTGTTTTTAACTTTGATCTAATTGATATTTCAAGACTTGCACTCGAAAACATTGAAAGATTCAGACTTGTATCTTACACGGAAAAATCACAACGTTATGTTACTCTGAAAGGTGATTTCCATATACCTAATGAATATACGGATCAAAACTTAAAGAGAAGGTATCTTGAAGTAATAAATCTTCAAAATAATTTGTACAAACAATTATTTGCACTATTAAAAGATTATATATTTTCAAAACATCCGAAGCTTGCTTCAGATAAAAAAAATAAAAGCTTGTTGGAAGGATGGGCAAAAGAGGATGCCAGATATATTCTTTCGCTTGCCACATTCGGTCAACTTGGAATGACAATCAATGCCAGAAATCTTGAACATATGTTTAGGAACTTTGAATTGAGCAAAATATCGGAAGTAAGAGAGGTTGGGAAAAAACTTTATGATATGGTAAATAAAGTCGCACCTTCAATAATTCTTTTCCCCGAGCCATCAACTTTCGAATCGGATATCTCTTCATCTTTTAAATCAAATTTTGATAGCCATATCGGTTCAAACATATCCGATGATCCGGAGATAATAGAATTTCAGAAAAACGGAGATGACCGGATACTTGCATCCTTCTTGTCTATTTATAATTCAATGAATTTTAATTCGTCTCTAAAAAAAGTTTCTTCCATCACAGCTGAAGAAAAGAGAAACATTTATCTTGATATGTTCAAGAATATGGAGTTCTTTGACACACCTCCGAGAAATTTTGAATTCGCCCATATTACATTTCAAGTTGCGGTAAGTGCCTCGAATTTCGCCCAACTAAAACGGCATAGGATGACTTCTCTCCTTCAGAGTGATTACGAGATAAAACTTGGAAATACAGTACCGGAGAATATTAAAAATATAGGAATGAATAATGAGTTCAAGGAAGTTATAAAAGAGACAAATTCGATATATCTTGATCTAAGAAACAAATTCGGTTCTTCCGCAAATTATATCCTAACCAATTCACATAGAAGAAATGTAATAATGAAAATGAATCTTCGCGAAGCATTTCACTTTATAAGACTTAGAAGTGATAAACATGCTCAGTGGGACATTAAAAACCTATCGGATAAACTTTTAATTAAAATTAAGAAACTTTTCCCTCTATCAACTATTCTTTTAAATGGTAAACATGAATATGTTGAAAATTTCGAGAAAATTTACAATAAAAAACCAAAATTTAACATATAGGAGCTTTTAAATGGAAGATAAATCTTTTAATCCTTTTAAGATGGCACAAAGACAGTTCGATGAGATTGCAGAACAGCTTGGACTTGATCAAGGTACAAAAGAATTACTCAGAGTACCTTCAAGAGAATACCATTTTACAATTCCGGTAAAAATGGATGATGGAACCACAAAAGTATTTCAGGGATTCAGGGTTCAACATAACGATGCAAGAGGACCTAGTAAGGGAGGAATCAGATTTCACCCTCAGGAAACAATTAACACGGTTAGAGCTCTTGCAACCTGGATGACATGGAAATGTGCAGTTGTCGATATTCCTCTCGGAGGAGGAAAAGGTGGTGTGATTTGTGACCCTCACAACCTGTCAATGAGAGAACAGGAGCAAATTTGTCGTGGATGGATCAGACAAATTGCTGTAAATATCGGTCCGCTACAAGATATTCCCGCACCTGATGTCATGACAAATTCTCAACATATGCTATGGATGATGGATGAATACGAAAAATTAAACGGAGGAAAATTTCCAGGTATGATAACCGGAAAACCCGTTGGGATGGGGGGATCACTCGGTAGAACGGAAGCAACAGGTTACGGAGTGATTTATACTCTTCGGGAAGCCTTAAAATCTAAAAATGTAGATATTAAAGATACTTCCGCTTCATTTCAAGGATTCGGGAACGTTTCTCAATTTGCCATAGAACTTTATCATAAATATGGCGGAAAAACGGTTTGTGTCTCAAGCTGGGATCAGGATGATCAAAAATCATACGCTTTTTACAAAGAATCGGGGATAAATCTTGATGAATTATTGGAAATCACCGATAAATTCGGGGGTATTGATAAGGACAAAGCAAAAAATCTCGGATATGAAGTTTTGCCCGGAGATGAATGGATCAGCAGGGAAGTTGACATATTGGTTCCGGCTGCACTTGAAAATCAGATAAATGTTGATACCGTACAAAATATTTCAAAGAAAGTTAAATTTATTGCGGAAGGAGCAAATGGTCCTACCACACCTGAAGCCGATAAAGTATTGAGCAAGCTCGGTATTTTTGTAATACCGGATTTTCTTTCAAATGCCGGCGGTGTAACTTGCAGTTATTTTGAACAAATACAGGGAAATATGAATTTTTTCTGGACAAAAGAGGAAGTGATAGAAAAGCTTGATAAAGTAATGACCAAAGCTTTTTACGGAGTTTACGAACTCTCGGAAAGAAAAGGGATATTTATGAGAGATGCAGCCTATATGATAGCTATTGCCAGAGTTGCAGAAGCATGTAAACTAAGAGGCTGGGTGTAAAATAGTCTTAATTATAATATTATTATTTCGATATGAAATCTAACAAGCCCGAATGGGCTGTGATTATTGATATGCTGGAAAAGCTGGATATAGTTCTGTTCAACAGAATTGTACGTCGAATGATATACTATCTTTACACCCTTAACATTCATGAAATATCCGAGTTATTGGAAGACCTTGAAAAAATCATCATTACGGATAAATCGGATAATACCGAAGGTAAACTCTATTCAAACATGCCTAACCCGAAAATTAACAGACGGTCATTAAAAGTATTCTCGGATAAAGTATTTCAAATTGCAGGAGATACGATTCCCGACAAAGAGATTACCGAACAAATTAAAACATGGCTCTTACAAGAAAGGAGCAGGTTTCTTTCTATAGCATTTGAGAATCAGAATCTTGCATTAGTTGACTCAAAAGATGCATTGGCACGTTTTATAAAGATACCTAAAGCCGAATTGGAAATGTCACCGGATGACTTTATAAATCTCAGGGTCTTGCTTATAAGAAGATTCCTGTCCTCAAATCTAAATTACATAAACATTTCAAAACATCATATATTGGTAAAAGATTTCGTAAAGATTATTCAAAGAACCATTGGTCCGTCCAAAGGATGTGGGAAACTTGGAGGTAAAAGTGCGGGGCTGATACTCGGTCATGAAATTCTTAGAAGTGAAATAAAGAATGATCCGGATTTGAAAGATGTGGATGTCCCTAAAAGTTGGTACATAACTTCAGATACAATAACAAATTTTATCCACTACAATGCACTTGAAGAGACGACCAGTCTTAAATATCTTGAAACTTCGGAAATTCGTGCAGGTTACCCTTATCTACAGCAATTATTTAAAAATTCATTCTTTCCTCAAGAAATAATAAGTCAGTTAAGAGATCTTCTTCGTGAAATCGGTGAGAAACCGATTATCGTAAGATCATCCAGTCTTCTCGAAGATAGTTTTGATGCAGCTTTTTCAGGAAAATATAAAAGCCTTTTCCTTGCAAATACAGGATCTGATGATGATAAACTTACATCACTTCTTGATGCTATTTCCGAGATTTACTCAAGCATATTCGGACCGGACCCCATTGAGTATAGAAAAGAGAAGGGACTTATTGATTTTCAAGAAGAGATGGGGCTTCTAATCCAAGAAGTTGTGGGAAACCGTGTGGGTGATTATTTCTTTCCCACTTATTCGGGAGTAGCTTTTTCAAATAATGAGTTCAGATGGTCGCCAAGGATAAAAAGAGAAGATGGAGTTGTAAGAATGGTTTTGGGTTTGGGAACAAGAGCTGTAGATCGTATTGGAGACGATTATCCCTTTCTTGTTTCTCCCGGACAACCCGGATTGAGAGTCAATGTTTCTTACAAAGACAGATTGAGATATTCGCAGAAAAGAGCAGATATCCTGAATTTAAGAACCAATGAATTTGAAACTGTCGATATCTCCTCATTAATAAAAAAATATGGGGATAAGATAGTTGGAATTGAAGATGTCATTTCTGTAGATAAAGATAAAGCTTTAACAGTTCCAATCGGGATTTTATTTGACCATTCACAATCCGAACCTGTTATTACTTTTCAGAAACTTACAGATACACCGCATTTTTTGAAAAAATTGGATAAAATTCTCAAATTATTGAAAAACGCTTTCAAATCCCCTGTTGATATTGAGTTTGCTTCCGACGGAAAAAAACTATTTATTCTGCAATGTCGTCCTCAAGTTCAAGCAAAATCGGTTGTTAATACCGAGATGCCTGATAACTTAAATAATGAAAACATAATAATCAAGTCAAATCAATTTGTAACTACGGGAGTTATAAAAGGGATAGAATACATCGTCTATGTTGTTCCTGAAAAATATAATTCTCTCTCTTCTGAAACGGAGATGAAAAAAGTTGCCTCTGCCGTATCGGTACTTAATAATAAACTTCCATCCAGAAAATTTATTCTGATTGGTCCGGGTAGATGGGGAAGTCGAGGTGATATAAAACTTGGTGTTCAAGTAACTTATAGTGATATATTCAATACGGCAATGTTAATTGAACTTGCTTACTCTAAGGACGGATACATTCCCGAACTATCATTCGGAACACATTTCTTTCAAGATCTCGTTGAATCCGACATAAAATATCTTCCTTTATATCCGGAAAAAGACGGTTCTCTTTTTAAGAGCGACATATTAATGGAACTTCCTAACCACCTTTCGGAGTTTTATTCGGAAGACAAGTCAATTGATGAAGTTGTAAGGGTCATTTGTTCAGATGACATTAAAACAAACTCAACAATTTCAATAATAATGGACGGTGATTCCGATACGGCTCTCGGGTTTCTTGAGTAAACAATAAGCCTAAATAACTTTATGTTTTTTACCGATTTTCACAAATGAATTGATAGCTTTGTTGAGATGTTCTTTGCTATGAGCAGCTGAAATCTGAACCCTTATCCTCGCTTTTCCTTTAGGAACAACCGGAAAGAAAAATCCGACAACATAAATACCTTCCCGATATAAATCCTTAGCCATTTCCTGTGCAAGTCTTGCATCATCCTCAAAATCTCCTAACATTATAGGAACTATAGGGTGAATACCCTCAATTATTTTAAATCCCTCTTCCGTAATCCTTTTTCGAAAATATTTTGTATTCTCCATCAATTTATCTCTTAAATCATCAGAAGATCCGACTATTTCAAACGCTTTTAATGCTGCACCGACAATAGAAGGTGCCAAAGTATTTGAGAACAAATATGGGCGTGATTTTTGCCTGAGCATTTGGATAATTTCCTTTCTCCCCGACGTAAATCCTCCGGAGGCACCCCCCATCGCTTTCCCGAGGGTAGAAGTGATAATATCAACTTCACCGAGGACACCACAGTATTCGACAGCTCCTCTACCTTTCTTTCCGAGAAATCCGGTTGCATGTGAATCATCAACCATTACCAAAGCATCATATTTTTTTGCAAGTTCGACAATTTCTTTAAGCTTGGCAATATCACCATCCATAGAAAAAACACCATCGGTGGCAATTAATATATTCCTTGCAGGTTTAGGTTCTTTTGATAATCCCGGACCTTCCCATATATCCATTCCAAGCCTTGCCCGTTTTAATTTTTTCTCAAGATAATTCATATCCGAATGGTCATAAATAAACCTTTTTGCTTTACACAATCTGATACCGTCTATGATACTTGCATGATTCAACGAATCCGTGATTATTGCATCATCGGGTCCGAGTATAGTTTCAAACAGACCTCCGTTAGCATCATAACAAGAGGAATATAAAATAGTATCTTCGGTTTCATAAAATTTTGATATGGATTCTTCAAGTTTTACATGAATATCCTGAGTACCGCAGATAAATCTTACAGACGCAAGACCAAATCCATGTGTATCCAATGACTCCTTTGCAGCTTTAATTATATCGGGGTGATTGGCAAGTCCCAAATAGTTATTCGCACAAAAATTCAATACTTCTTCCGGTTCGTCTCCAACAGGATAGGAAACTTCAATTATAGGTTTCTGATTACTTAGAATAATCCTTTCCTCTTTGCACAGCCCCCCCTTCTTTATGTTTATTAACTCTTGTTGAAAATCAAATCTAATCCTTTGATACATTTTATCCTCCGATCTGAATAATTATATAACAATCACCCTACAAATAAAGAGAATATCATAATTAAAATTTTGAAATTCGGATCTTATTTTTTGAGAATACTTTTCGGACTAAAAATAGAGATAAAGAAAAGTTTTAATATCACATAAAATGCTCTCACACCATCTTTCCAATTTATCTTTTTCCCCTCGGAATATGTCCTTCCGTGGTATGATATTCCCACTTCATAGATTCTGATTTTCTTCATACGTGATAACTTAAAAGTTACTTCAGGTTCAAATCCGAATCTATTCTCCCTTAAATTTATACTCTTGATCACATCACTTTTAAAAACTTTGTAACATGTTTCCATGTCCGACAAATTAATATTACAAATCATATTTGAAAAAAGTGTAAGAATTTTATTTCCTACAAAATGCCAGTAGTATAGAACTCTTCGTGCTTCGGTTGTCATAAATCTTGATCCGTAAACCACATCCGCCTGATCATTCAATATAGGACCAAGCAATTTAGGATATTCATTCGGATCATATTCGAGATCCGCATCCTGAATTAAAATAATATCACCGGTTGCCTCATCTATCCCTTTTCTTAAACAGAAACCTTTACCGCTATTCTCCTCGTTTTTCAAAACTCTGATTCCCTTAAACTTTCTTGCAACATCTTCGGCAATCTTAAAAGTATTATCGGAAGAACAATCATCAATCACAATTATCTCTTTTTTTAATTCCAAAGGAACCTGCATCACCTTTTCAACCAGTGAATATAAAGTTTTCTCTTCATTGTATGCGGGAATAATTATACTTAGTTTCTTTATTTTCATGAGATCAATTAAATTAATATCATTAATTAATAAAAATTTCAATCGGGGACACTATCCTATTCGGGATAAACTTACTTAACCATTTGTAACATTCCGGCGATGATACGATAAGGTTATCAATGTTATTATCATTCAGTTTACCGATAAATCTATCTGCAAGTGCAATGGAATATCCATTTTCGTTATCTTCAAAGTTAATCCCCGACCCGCAACAATCTTCATGAAATATTTCCAAATCAATTTTGTTGCTATTAAAAAATTCTTTATTATCTTCCGAATAATTAATAAAGTTTTTTTCAAATAAAGATTCGTGATAAGCACTTTTTTTATACAAATTGATATTATTCTTATTTAATCTAAAATATTTATAATTGAGAAACAGATACTCTTGAAGAGTTGAAATTTTTATTTTATTAAAATCGTAATCCTCTTTGAAAATCAAAACATCCTTTTCACTAAAACAGAGCATCTTATCAAAACTCATTTTTATTAACTTTTCTTTATTTATCGACAAAGCTTTTTCAAAACCATCCATATCTCCAGACTCCTTGTAGTAAGCCTGACAATTATCCAGATTATCCGGAACCAAAACGCTTAACCCTATCCCGTTAAATATTTCTATTACTCTTCCAATAAATTCGGGATAGTATCTCCCGACCGTATAACCCGGAAACAATAAAATATCGGAATCCGTTTGATAATTTTTAAATTTGGTAAATTTTCTGATATTCCCGTTTATTTTTTCCCTAATATTATTTTTTTTCTTTAAATTTTTGAAAAATATACTTTTTGACCTGTAACCTATTAAAATTTTCCTAAAATCAACACCTTTTGTACAGGAAATATTACAATTTCCACATAACAAGCAGGATTTCATTATTTTTCCCAATTTCCAGCTATCTGAGACATTACCGTTCATTAATTCCTTTATCAAATTAATCCTTCCCCTTGGAGATTCCGGTTCGGTAAGATCTATTTTGAATATAGGACACGTGTTATTACAATTTCCACACAAAGTACAAACTTCAATAAGACTATAAAGTTCCGTTGAATTATTCTTCATAATACGATTTAATTTTTCTTATTTGAAATTTCTCGGATAGGAATTGATATTCTTCTTATTACTTCATCCCATGAATAATATTTTTTGACATAATCAAATCCAATTCTACCCATAAGATTTCGCTTATTACGACTTGTATAAATTGTGTTGAAGCTCTCAATTAACTCATCGGAATTACCGAACGGGAGTCCACCTCCGGATAATTTAATATGTTCCATTAGTACTTCACATGCCGAATTAACCAAAACCGGAGTTTCCTGAGAAAATGATTCAAGTGTTGTAATTGACAAGCTCTCCATTGGAGACGGTTGCACCGAACATACCGCACCTCGGAATGCGGAGGCTTTGTCCTCTTCAGATACAAAGCCTACATATTTTATTCCATCCGACTCCGGTATATCCATCAGTTTTTTACCCATTAATACCAAATCTATCATATTCTTTTTTCTTATTTCTACAAACGCATCGAAAAGTACTTCCAGTCCCTTCCCTTTTTCAATTCTCCCTGCATATAGCATAAACGGAGAAACAATCCCATAATGCCTTCTGAATAGACTTTCATCAACATTTCTTTTAATATCAACACCTGTCCTTGAAAGAATTGTTCTTCCAATTAAGGAAAATTTGTTCTTTACAAGATCCATTTCCGCACCGGTCAGAAAAAACAGGGCATCCGGTTTTTCAAATACATCCTTCATGAGTTTCATATTTATGGGAGGTTCTTCATGAGCGGTTGGAAATAAAACCGACGGTTTTTTTAAAACCTTCAGAGTTTTTACGGTCGTATAATAAAGGTAAGTAAAAAAAATGAAAATATCAAACTTATCTTGTTCGTCTTGAATCGTATCTACAAGTTTTGTAGAAACAGGTCCCTGAAGATCGATCCACTCCTCTTCGGTTATATCTTTCTTATTGTTCGGATTGAAAAAGCTTGAAGATACCGTATTAAAGACATCCATATCTCTTTCAACATCAACCGGGAATCTCCTTATAACAACACCTTTAAGGATAGTTTCCCCAGATTTATAGTGATTTTTCCAGGTAATATAATCCTTAGCGGTTGTAGTAAACACCGTCACATCAAATCCGGAAGCATTAAGCCTTTCAGATATATCTCGCGATAATGTCTCCGCTCCACCAATAACATCCTCACCGTACCGTTGAACCACAACTCCTATCCTAACCATTAAATGCCTCCAAGATCATTTCAAGAAATATTTCCGGATCGGATTCTTCCTCATATCTGTCAGCTCTCAGCTTCGCATTGTGCGACATCTTCTTTCTTATTCTCTCATCCGACATTATTTTATCCGTAAGAAATACAAGTTTATCCATTTTTTTTTCATTCAGCAACAATCCCGATCCATCAAGAGTTTCTTTTACGGCACCCGCATCATATGCGATTACAGGAAGATTAAAAAACGTGCTCTCAATCAATGGGAGGCAAAATCCTTCATGCTCACTCAAAGATAGAAAAATATCCGCAAAATTATATACTGCAAGAAGTTCATCAAACAAAATATGTCCGGTAAAAAAAACATCCGAATTACTCAGATCCAATTTTTCTTTCAAACTTAGTAATGACGAAAAATACTTAGGTACACTCATCACATTACCAGCTATTATCAATCTAATATCATTTGAAATTATCCTTTTGTATGCAGATATAAATTTAAGAAGATCTTCAAGTTTTTTGTTTGGAGTTACTCTTCCCACAAACAAAACATTCTTTCTGCCGTCATTAAACACTTCCGAATAACTTTTACTAAACTCACCTTCGTATTCCGAACGTGAGATCATAATAGGAAAAGTTTTTATATTTTTAAATCCTAAAAGCTCAAGTTCATATGAATTATACTTGGAATCGGCAATAACCATCTTAAATTCTTTATTAAAAAGTATTAACTCTTTTCTCCCTTTCTCGGTTAAATCTACCAACTCATCCGAAAAATCTTTAAAAAATTCAGAGGGAGTTATGTTGTGATACACAAGTATTTTCTTACCGTTTGTTTTTAAAAAATATTCATTTAAAGGAGAAGATATGGCATAGTGATATATTTTTATGGAATCATCTCTTTCTCGGTATTCACTAAAAGATGTGCAGAACTCTCTCATTTCATCATCGACCGTAATTGCAACTATCCGGCTTTCAACACCGTTATTTTTAAGAAACTTGTGAAATCGTAATACCGAATTGCCGATTGCATCACCATAATGAAATCCCGATAAAAATTGATCAATTACCATTTTTATTCAAACCGACTTTAATAAATCCAATAACTTAGAGGGATGCGAAGCTAATGAATACTCGCGAAGTTTCTCCCGTCCGGCAGTAATTAATTTATCTTTAGTCTTTTTGTTATTAATAACGTACTCCAAAGTACCTGCCACCTTTTCCGGATCCTTTGAATCGAATATCAATCCTCCGTTTCCAACCGTTTGACGAATTGCCCCCGCATCATAGGCTACTACAGGGACATCCATCTTAAAACTTTCTATCACCGGAAGGCAAAATCCCTCGTGTTCGCTCATTGAAAGATACACGTCAGCTAAATTATAAACGGAAAGAAATTCCTCAAAATTGATATGTCCGGTAAAAAGGATATCATCCGATGTTAGATAAAAACGTGATGCAAGGTCACGTACCGCTGCAAAATATTTAGGAACCGATTTTATATTTCCAGCTACAATTAGCCTAATTGACGGAGAGAGATATTTTTTGTAGAAGAAAAGCATTTTTATTGCATCTTCAATTTTCTTATTCGGTGCTACTCTGCCTACACATAGGATGTTTCTCCTTTCATCTTTAATAAGATTGTAATACCCTTTACTATACGGGGCATCATAATCCTTTAGATTAATTATAAGAGGGAAAACCTTAACATTTCTAAATTTTAAATCTTTTAAATCCGAAGCGTTAAACTCCGATACACCTATAGATATATCGAACGAATCATTGAGAGTGGACAAATGTTTACGTCCTTCATTTGTAAATCTTGTCAAAAATTCAGAATAATCCGTAAAGAAAACCGAAGGTGTAACATTATGGTATATTAAAATTTTCTTACCTTTCACCGAACGGAAAAAATCGGTAAGTAGTGAAGGTATTGCAAAATGAAGAATTTTTATAGATTCCTTTTTTTCTTTATAATCTTTAAATAAAGTAACCTTTTCAACAACTCTTTTATCGGATGTAAGTGTGATTATCCTGCTTTCAATCCCATTTGCTACAAGATACTCATGAAAGGCAACGGACGAATTGCTTGTCGCATCTCCGTAATGAAATGCCGGAAGAAATTGTTCAATGATCATAATGTGTTTTAACAGAAGTTCACGGTTTGGTCAAATTCATATTCGCAACTAACTTGTGGTCTACTCAACAACAAAAAGCTCTGTTTGCGGATCTACGGAACCACCCTCTTTAACCGAAAGTGATGTTAAAATCCCTTTTTTCGGGGATTTAATCTCATTTTCCATTTTCATTGCTTCCAATACAAGTATCCTCTCTCCTTCTTCAACTTTATCATTCACTTTTTTATAAACCTTTTTTATTTGACCCGGCAAAGGTGATTTAATAGATATTTCTCCTTCAAGATCAAAACTTCCACCCTTTTTTCTCGAAGTGGCATCCTTAATACTGAAACTTTTTCCTTTAAAAAAAACACAAAACCCGTCTTCATACTTGTCAACAAATACATTGTATATCTTATTATTTTTGTCTTTGATCAAAATATTTTTTCCGGATAATTTATTAATAGAATATACTTCACTATTTTCACCTAACTTAAAACCGTAATCTCCCTCTCTCTCCGAAATTTCAAACTCTCTTTTTTCACCGTTGATACTAAGGTTGAACTTCATCAAATCCTCCTCATTGTTTTCATTCGGTTATAATTTTTCCAGTTGCTTCCACTATTCTCCCCTTCATGCGAATGATCCGAATTATTCCCGTTTTGTTCCATACTCCTGATACCGGATGCAAAAAGAGCAACAAATTCCTGATCTTCGGGAATTTTTTTCTCCACACTCTCAATACGTTCTATAAGATTAGTCGTATAGTTTCCGGAAATAAACTCTTCATTCTCAAATATTTGGAGAAAATATGGAATTGATGTTTTTATTCCGGCAATTCTATATTCATACAATGCCCTCTTCATTCTATTAATAGCTTCTTCTCTGTCTCTTCCCCAAACTACAAGTTTGGAAATAAGCGGATCGTAAAAAATAGGTACATCAAACCCCTCATAAACACCTGAATCATCCCGAATACCAATTCCACCTGAGGGAGACACATACTCAATTATTTTTCCAGGTGAAGGAGAAAAATCGTTGAAAGGATCCTCAGCATAAATTCTACATTCCATTGATGAACCCCTTGACTGCACATCACTTTGTTTAATATTTAGTTTTTCTCCCGATGCTATTCTAATCTGCTCTTTAACTATATCTATCCCTGTAACCATTTCCGTAATGGGATGTTCGACCTGAAGTCTTGTATTCATTTCAAGAAAATAAAAATTTTGATCTTTATCTACTATAAACTCCACCGTACCCGCATTTCTGTAATTTACCGCTTTTGCAGCTTTTATTGCTATATCCTCCATTTTTTTACGGATATCATCCGAAATAAACGGAGAAGGAGTTTCCTCCAAAATCTTTTGATACCTTCTCTGTACGGAACATTCTCTCTCTCCAAGAGAAATGGTGTTCCCGAAATTATCCGAAAGAATTTGAATTTCAATATGATGCGGCTCCTCAATGTACTTTTCAATATACACATCGGGATTACCAAAACTTGACGCAGCCTCAGAGGTTGCTCTTTCAAATGCTTTTTTAAGTTCTTCTCCCTTTTCAACCTTCCTCATCCCCTTACCTCCTCCTCCGGCAGAAGCTTTTAAGAGAACCGGAAATCCTATTTCTTTTGCAGTAGCATTTATTTCGCTTATATCTTTCAGAGATTTTGTTGTGCCCGGAACTACCGGTACTCCGGCACTTTTCATTATTTCTCTTGATTTGGTCTTGGAACCCATTTTAGTTATTACAGCCGGTTCCGGTCCGATAAAAATAATCCCTTCATCTTCCACCATTTTTGCAAATTCAGCATTTTCCGCAAGAAAACCGTATCCAGGATGAATTGCGTCCACATTTGCCTTTATTGCCGCTTGAATAATTTTCTCACCTACCAAATAACTCTCCGATGATTGAGACTTTCCAATATAGTAAGCTTCATCCGCAAGTCTTACGTGAAGAGACACTTTATCCGCATCCGAATAAACGACAACCGGCGATAATGACATCTCTCTCACAGCTCTTATAATTCTTACGGCAATTTCACCTCTGTTCGCAATTAAAATCTTTTTAATTTTTCTCATTTTATCTCCAAAAGATTTATTTTTAATTTTAGAGCGGTATATTTCCATGCTTTTTTGGAGGATTTTCATCCCTTTTATCCTTAATAAGATCAAGTCCTGAAATTAATCTGGGTCTTAGTGTTTCAGGGACAATCACATCGTCAATATATCCTTTGTTTGCTGCAATATACGGATTGGCAAACAATTCTCGATATTCATTCTCTTTCTCGGAAATAACCTTATCGGGATCACTTGCTTCCGAGATGGTTTTTTTATGTATGATCTCAACAGCACCTTTGGGACCCATTACTGCAATTTCCGCCTGAGGAAATGCCAAATTTATATCTGTCCTGATATGCTTTGAACCCATAACACAGTAAGCACCACCATAAGCTTTTCTGGTAATTACGGTTATTTTAGGTACTGTTGCTTCGGCAAAAGCATATAATAATTTTGCACCGTGACGAATAATACCTCCATACTCCTGATTTGTACCCGGGAGAAATCCGGGAACATCCTCAAATATTATTAACGGAATATTGAAAGCATCACAAAATCTCACAAAACGTGCGGCCTTTACGGAAGAATCAATATCAAGAGCACCGGCAAGATGTAAAGGTTGATTTGCAACAATTCCTACCGATCTTCCTCCGAGTCTTGCAAATCCCGTTACTATATTTTTTGCAAAATGTTCAGCTGTTTCAAAAAAAATCCCGTCATCAACAACGGTTTTAAAAATATCGCGAATATCATATCCGATATTCGGATTTTCCGGTACCATGGTATTAAGCTTCTTTTCAACTCTATCGAAGGGATCGTTTGTCTTAACAAAAGGCGGATCTTCCATATTGTTGTCCGGAATATATTTATGGAGTTCTTTTATGATTTCAATATTATCTTCATCGTCTTCCGCTGCAAAATGTGCTACACCCGAAACGGTATTGTGAGTATCCGCCCCGCCGAGTTCTTCCTTGGAAACATCCTCGTTTGTTACGGTCTTTATAACGTCAGGTCCGGTAATGAACATATACGAAGTCTTTTTTGTCATGATAATGAAATCGGTTATTGCAGGTGAATATACCGCACCACCCGCCGATGGTCCCATAATTGACGATATTTGGGGAATTACCCCTGATGCAAGAACATTCCTTAAAAATATATCTGCATAACCGGCAAGACTTTCAACACCTTCTTGTATTCTAGCTCCTCCCGAATCATTAAGTCCTATCAAAGGTTTCCCGCTTTTTAAAGCCATATCCATTATTTTTACTATCTTTTTTGCATTTGCTCCGGATAGAGATCCTCCGTAAACTGTAAAATCCTGAGCAAAAACAAAAACTTTTCTTCCGTTAAGCTCTCCATACCCCGTTACAAAGCCATCACCATAAATTTTATTTTTATCCATTCCGAACTTTGTATTATCGGATAAAACCAACTTATCAATCTCATGAAACGACCCGTGATCCAGAAGATATTCAACCCTCTCCCGTGCAGTCATTTTCCCTGCATTATGATGCTTTTTTATCCTATCCAATCCTCCGCCAAGTTCAGCTAAGCTTAATTTCTCTTTTAAATCTTGAATTTTCTTATCTAATGGCATACTTAACTCCTTTTGAGTAAGATAGACAATTAGATTTTCAATGTCAAATTCATTAAAAGTTAAACGAAATTAGTTAGAAATTATTATCTGTTTACCAAAACACCTATTTTCACAGGTTTTACAGGAGGTCTTTTTGAAAAAATCGTGAAATGATTATCTTCAGGCAAAAATAATTCGGAAAATATATCATAGATCAAAGGACCGCAGGTTCTCCCTTGACAATTTCCCATTCCGGTACGCAAAGAAATTTTAAGGGCTCCCGGAGATGTAAATCCATCTTTTACCGCCTTTCGAATATCTCCCATTTTTACATCCTCACATCGGCATATTATAGTTTCATCGGGAATCTCAGATATTTCCGATTTTCTTATTCCGTAAAGCGAGTTAAAAAGTTTCGCAAAATTCAAATGATGTTTCCTTTTTTTGATAAGTTTTTTCTTTTCTTCTTTAAATTCATTACCCTTATCAAAAAGTTCAAGTATTGAAATTGAAGCAGTTAAACCTTCATTTATCGATTTTAATGCTCCCCCTACTCCGGTTACCTCTCCGGCACAATAAACCCCGGATATACCCGATTCCATATTATCGTTCACATTAACGATCCATCCTCCGAGGTCTTTATCAAAAGATAACTTACATCCTGCAAGATTAGGCAATTCTACGTTCGGGACAAATCCATAACTGTAAGCAAAACCATCTGTTTCAACTATTTTTTCACTTCCAATTACAATTTTTCCTTCACTATCCGTCTTTCCTATAACTACTTCTTCGAGAGATTCTCTTCCTCTCGCTTCAATTATTCTTCTGTTGAACTTTATAGGGACCCCCGCAAGACCTATCTTACCGACATACCTGATTCCCTCGGTAATCTTCGAAAAATTGTGAAGTAGTACAGGTAGCAATTTTATCTTCCCTGAAACTCCGGTAGATTCCATAACCGCCCTGACTTTAGCACCATTCTTAATAAACTCATAAGCTGCCGAGAACAAAAATAGTCCGGAACCGCCTACAACAACATTTTTTGAAGGGAGAACTCCCGAACTTTTCATTAATACTTGAGCCATACCGGCGGAGAAAACTCCGGGTAATGTCCACCCTTTGAATGGTAAATACCTTTCCCTCGCCCCAGTTGCAAAAAGTATAGCATCAAAATCTATAGATCTTATTCTCTCTTTCTCTATTTCAATAAGGATTTCTTTGTTGTCGTAAATTCCAATAACGGAAGAATTGTTTAAAATATCAATTTCCCCGCTTTTTATCCCTTCAATAAATCCGTTACCGATCCTTTTTACATAATCCGGTCTATAATTTTTATCCAATCCGAGTTTTTCCGGGAGCTTTCTTAACAATTGACCACCGATATGAAGATTTTCATCAACTAAAAGTATAGAAAGTCCGTTTCCGATAAGACGATTTGCAGCAGCAATACCGGAAAAACCGCTCCCTACAATCACAACATTATATTTTTTATTGTTCAATTGTGATCTCCATACCTTGATTCACATCTTTCATGCATGCTCTTATATTCTTCTCACCGTCTACAGTTACCAAACACTCGTAACAGACTCCCATTCCGCATAATCCGCCACGCTTTTCCTTAAGTACAGGACTTCTTTTCATTTGCTTAAATCCCGATGCAATTAGTGCAGCTAACACCGTCTCACCTTTATAAGCTTTGATATTTCTGCCGTTAACCCGAATTGTAATCTCTTTGCTCCTTTCTATTGATCCTATTCTCAATTCTTCCATAAATTCCTCATCCCATTTTTTACATCTAAGATTAGATAATGTCAAGACTCACATGTATGGAATTTATACAAAAAGTTGACATAATCCTAATTCCGATTTAGAATATCAGAGCCATTAGGGATTTTTAAAACTCTTCAAAACTTTTCTCCAAGGTTTTAAGTATAATCATATTGGATAATTTCAGGAGTAAATATGAAAAAAGGGCTACTTATAACACTGCTTGTAATAATGATCATAATCATTTTGATAGGACTCGGTATAGGATATTTTTATTACCAAATTAATCGTGAACCTAATATTCCGGCTAACGGATATCTAAAGATAAACTTAGGCGGCGATATTGTTGATAATGACAACTCAATAGTTCAGAAAAATATTACTGTACGGGATTTGTGGTACCACCTAAACAGAGCTAAACGGGATAATAGGATCAAGGGGATATTACTAAAACTATCATTTTTAAAATCAGGATTTGCAAAAACCGATGATATCGGAAGAATAATAAAGAATTTTAGAAAAAGTGGGAAAAAAGTTTACACTTATATTGAAAATGGCGGAATTCGAGAACTTCAGCTTGCTTCATATACCGACAAAATTTATGTTTATCCCAATAACGGATTGTCACTCAACGGACTATCTATTCAGGCATTATTCCTAAAAAATGCTTTAACCAAAATTGGAATCGAAGCTGATTTCCTTAACGTAGGAGATTATAAAACCGGTCCGAATATGTTCACAAAAGATAAAATGACAAAACCCCACAGGGAATCAATGACCACCCTTGTTAATGACATATATAATTCTTCAATAAAGATTATCTCTACAAACAGAAAAGTAAATGAAAATCTGATCAGAAATCTTGTAAATGATTTCACTACCGACGGTACTGAAATTTTGAAAGCCGGACTAATTGACGGATTAAAATATGAAGATGAAATTCTTGAATTAAAGAAAAGTGAGATTGTTAATTTCTCCGTTTACAAGGAGACAAAATCTCCACTCCCGTTTAAAGGTAAGAATAAAATTGCAATAATTTTTGCTCAGGGGGAAATTCATTCGGGAAAATCAGGTGGAAAATCTGTTTTCGGAAACAAAATTATGGGTTCCGATACAATAAAAAAATATCTACAATCTGCTAGAGAAGATAAATCGGTAAAATGTGTTGTCCTTAGAGTTGATAGTCCGGGAGGATCTCCAATTGCTTCCGATGTCATCAGACATGAAGCTGAACTTTTGATGAAGGAAAAGCCACTTGTAATTTCCATGTCCGATTTAGCCGCTTCAGGAGGCTATATGATTTCACTATCTTCTTCAAAAATTATTGCACTCCCTCAAACAATAACCGGATCAATAGGTGTCTATGGCGGGAAATTTGTGTTAAAGGGTTTATACGATAAAATAGGAGTGAACAAAGAGATTATAACCACTTCCAAATATGCGAATTTCTATTCGGACTATAGAAAATTTAACGATGAGGAGAGAAAAAAATACGCCTCTATAATGGATGAAATATACAAATTATTTGTTAATAAAACAATAAAAGGGAGAAATTTACCTGCAAAAGATATTAAGAGTATAGCGGAAGGAAGAGTATGGTCGGGAGTTCGTGCGAAGAAACTGAATCTTATTGATCAATACGGTGGTCTTGATAAAGCGGTTTCGGAAGCTGCAATTTTAGCAAAACTGGACTTGGAGAAAAATGTAGGATTAAAAATTTATCCCCCTTCAAAATCTCTTCTTGACTTTATATTTGATATCCTCGGTTCAAAAAATTTAGGAATGATATCTGCAATGAAATCGGGTTTAGAGAGGTATAAGACTTTTTTTCCGGCTACGATATTACCTTTTAAAATTATTATAGAATAAATATTAAAGTAGGCAAATTTGAAAATAATTGATGAGGAAGAATTAAAAGCAGATAAAGTTCTTTCAGATCTAAAAAAACATCTTTACAATGACGGTCTCATTATCTATCCCACTGATACACTTTACGGGATCGGATATAATTTCTTCTCCGTTAATGCCCAAATTAAACTGGATTTATTAAAAAACAGGAACAATATTCCTTATTCCGTTGCCGTTTCAAACATTGAAATGATTAGTAACTTAACATCTCAGTCGCTAAAGCAATTCAAATTATTTAATAAAATCTACCCATATTCAAAAATGACATACCTTTTCAAACTAAAAGACAATATTGATATAAAACTGGTCAAAGGAAGCAACCTGATTGGAATAAGAATTCCTAACAAAGAATCAGTCAAGATCCTTATCGATTTTTTAAAGTTTCCCATCACCACAACCTCGGTTAACTTCAGCGGATCACCTCCCCTCAATTCTTCTGATGAAATTAAAAAAATGATCGAGCAAACGGAATTCTCAGACGATATCATACTTGTTGACGGAGGGAAACTGCCTCTTTCAACTGGATCTACAATTATTGATTTTTCCGGTAAGAAAATCAAGATAATAAGAAGAGGTGATGATTACGATAAAGCGAAAAAATTTATTAATGATCTACGGCAATAACTTGATTTGAAATTCTTCTAACTTGACACGAAGCTTTTCAGTAATGATATTATTTTCCTTCTCATTTCCATAAAGATCATCAATCATTTTATAAATATTTTCAGCACTATTTACATCTGTTTGTTCTAAAATACGTGCTTTTACCCAAAGAGCAGGTATATAATTACTACTAAACTCCAAACATTTATTAATTTCAACTTCGCTTTTTTTTGGATTACCGTTTCTCAATAAAAACTCCGCATATTCAGTATGAAAAAATTGATAATTAAATATTGTGATCCAGTAATTTAAACGGTAATTAATTTTCAATAATTCCATAAATTTCGAATCAGCTTCATCTATTTCTCCATTAAGTTCATGTTCAAGTGCTTTAAGGTGAACAAAGAATTTGAAAGGACGGGAAAAATTTTCTTTACTCAGTTTATACTTCTCAACAATTTTTCCAATCCACTCCAAGTCGTATGAGAATTCAAGTTTTTTCTTTAATTTATGATTGATTAGAGCCCTGATCCATCTTATTTCAGACGAATTAGTATTAATATCATCGGAATCATAAATATCAATTGATTTTTTTGCAATTTCCAATGCATTATCATAGTTTTCTTTTAAATATTCCGCATATGCAAGTTTAGAGTAAGCATTGGCTTTATCTTTCTTCGAGTTAGTCTCTCTTAAATAATTTTCCACTTCATTTTCAGCTTCTTTAAATTTAGCCTTTAAAATAGCTATATCAGACAAGGTCATATAAGCCCAATATAATCCTTTACTGTCTTTCCTTACAGCTGCTTTTTTTGAAGCTTCCGATGAAATCAAGTCCCCCGCAAAAAAATAGCCGTCTCCAAGTGAATCAAAAGAATTTGCCGAATTATCAAGATTTCTATACTCTTCAAATAATTCAATGGCTTTTGTATGATTTCCCATGTAAGAATAACAGTAACCAAGATGGTTAATTGCACTGGAATATTTCTCATCAAGTTTTAGAGCCTCTAAATAATATTTAGAAGCCTTTTGTGCATCTCCATGGTGAAAAAAAGCTTCTCCAAGCTTAAATAGAGTTTTTTTTGACAAACCGTTCCTTTTTCTCAAATTTTGTAAATAGCCTATTTCCTCTTTAAAATTAAATTCCAATCTTGAATTCATAGCAAGTACTTTTAGTCCAAAAGGTTTTGACAAATATTTAAGGTTAGGAATTATTTCCTTTATTTTTTTTTCAGATAAGTCCCGCTTACCGTTAAAATAATATATTTGAGAAAGATAATACTTATCAACCGGAGTTTCATTTTGTCCGACAAAACATTTTTCAGCTTCAGTATACTCATACTTAAAGAAATGATTCATCCCCTTAAAAAAGATTTCAAAATTTTTCCATTTTTCTCCAAAAGATTTTGAAATGGGTTTAATTTTTATGTAACCTTTATTTTGAGGGAATATTTTTGAGTAGACTCTTTTGGATAAAGTATCAATCTGATGTTTTAGTATCGAATTTTCATTTTTAAGACCCGGAATGGTAATGGAATACTTTTTCTTCCTATCATTTGAATGAATAACCATATCAAAATTATATATATTCTTTATTTTTGATATCTCACCGTCAATATCGTAAAAAATGCGATTATTCTCTTTTGTTTCCTCCGGACTTGAAATCTTTTCACTTGAATCGTAAATTGATTTAACTGTATTTGTTGAAACAGTATCAAATTCATCAAATTGATTTAGTGATTCCATTATTAAAAATTTAATCTCTTCTTTTACCCTATTTGGAACTTTTCCTTTTAAATCATTAATGGTAATAAAAAAAATATCATTTCCGCCGGAAAAAGAAAGATTCGACCTGTTTTTAAAAAACAAAAATAGAGAAAACAAAATTAAAACTGGAACAAGAAACATGGAAAATTTCTTGAATGTTTTTTTCTTTGAACCGCTTACGGGAATAGTGGGAGCTTTGATTTTTTTTATTTTGTATACCAAATCTCCAAGATTTTCAAAATCAGAAGTTCTTTTAACCTCTTCCAAAATTTCTCTCTTCTCGCTAATATCAATTATTTCAGTCGCTCTTACTTTATTCTCACCACTTTTATCAGATAGAACTTTATTTTGGAGTTCGATTAAGACTTTATTTATCTCTGAAAAATTCGGATATCTGTCTTTTTTGGATTTTTTTAGAAGATTTGCAATTAAATCCGCTAGCAAAGGTGGAAATTTATCGGAAAAATCAATCTCTTTATTGATAACATTGTAAAGAGTATTTATCTGTTCTTTATCAAAAAAGGGATTTTCACGTTCAACCAACTCATACAGTAAAACTCCAAAAGAAAAAATATCACTCCTGCCATCAAGTTCTTCCCCTCTTGCTTGTTCAGGAGACATATAAGAAACCGTTCCCATAACAACACCTTTTTCTGTCAAATTAGAGTTTACAACACCCGTTTTCATTGAACTCTCTTGTGAACTGAATTTGGCAAGTCCGAAATCGAGTATTTTTACTACACCTTTTTTATCAATAATAATATTTCCGGGTTTTAGATCTCTATGAATGATACCTTTGCTATGGGCTTCCGACATACCATCACAAATCTGAGATGCAATATCAAGAACTCTTCTCAAGCTCAATTCCTTATATTTAATAATAGCATCAAGAGTGACTCCATCAATATATTGCATAACAATATAGTGATTGTTTTCCTCTTCATAAATTTCATAGATAGGACATATATTGTTATGTTCCAATTGAGATGCGGTTTGAGCTTCTCGCAAAAATCTCATCTGTGATTCTTTTGAAGAATCTGTCCCTTTTTTAATGCTCTTTACTGCAACCAATCTCCTCAATTTAAGATCTTCGGCTAAAAATATCTCTCCCATTCCTCCAATCCCGATAGTCCTAATTATCTTAAAACGGTTATCAAGTATAAACATCTCGGAATCTTTTAAGAGAATTTCTTCAACATTTTGGGTCTTCTTATTTTTTTCCATTTTTTACTTCAAATAAATTCTATCAGAATTTGATGAGTTTTACTATAAATCGGAATAATAACAATTCTTCTAAATCTCACTCGATTATCCATCTTATCACTTCAAAAGTTTCGGCAAATTCCGATCCGATTTGAATACCGCGAGTTTTGGCCCAACTTAAAATAAAATCCTTTGTGGCATAATCTTTCCCGTACTGAGATTCATAAGCACGTAACGCTGATATTTTTCTTTCAATATGCTCTTTTTTTAACTTAACAAACATATTCGTATGAAACGTGATATTATTCCATGGAAGTTCATATCCTACAACACTTATCTGCTTAAAAGCTCTTATCCCTTCCATTGCAACTGTACTGTGATCCTGATGTAGATCATTTATAGAGGGCAGAAAAACCAATTCAGGTTTTATTTCATTTTTTATCTTTACCAACTCTTCAAGTATTTCCTGACGTACATAATTAAGCTTTCTTACTTCATATTTATAAACAAAAAGATTATTTTCGGGAATTCCCAAAATTTTAGTAGCCCTTCTAACCTCTTTTTCCAAAATATTTTTAGCCATTCCCTTTGGAACCGATTTCTCAGCGGTAGAAAATGCAACATAGAAAACGTCTTTACCTTCATCAATAAATTTTGAGATTGTTCCACCACACCCGAATTCTCCGTCATCCGTATGCGGAGCTAACACAAGAACTTTATTCTTATCATTTAACATTTCCATCTCCATTAAAAGTTATACAAACTTTTTTTATAAACAAACAAAACAAAATCATGAGGCAAAAAAGTATGGTCCAACTTAAAATTTTGTGTAAAACTTGAAATATATGAAGTTATCTCAAACGGATCGTAATAGAAAGTGTCATTATTTTTTTTCTTTGACAATGAAGATGTCATTGAAATTGCAAACGCTTCTGTCGATATTTCATACATCCTTTTGAGCAAAACCTTAGTAATTTCCATATTCATTGACCTTTCAAATTTTAGATTCAGGGGTCCGACAGATATGACATAATTAAACCTTTCCGCAATGGATTCTTCAATTATATCCTTAACTTCAAAACATACCTCATCATCTTTATATCTTTTTTTAGCTTCCTTTATCATTAATTCATTAATATCAAATCCGGTATAATGTACTCTGCTTTTCTGTTTCAACAAAAAATCATAAAATCCTCCGATGCCACATCCCACATCCAATATACTTTTATTGTTCCAATCTCCAATTTCATAGATTTTAGCAAATCTTTTCGAATGAGAAATTTCCGATTGAGCTACAGCATTATGATCATCTTTTGCATTAGTAAAGGTATCATTGAAATAATTGATATTCTTCACCTTAATTTTATTGTATTTCATTAAAAAACTCCTTCATTTCCTTAATATCAGTGTTAAACATATAATCCAAAATTGATAATCCCGGAATAAAATCACCCCATAACTGTTCATATACTGGATGGTTAAAATCATAAACAATTAAGTTAATATTTTGATTTTCAAATTTATCTCTCTCTTGATATTTTTCTCCACCGAAACCGGATAAGTATATATTCGCTCCGACCT
>Ga0256846_1000103_pt1 | contig 36675 bp, 38 predicted proteins | sample TevniametaG_FD_189098 | JGI IMG/M metagenome (GOLD analysis project Ga0256846, IMG submission 189098) | Tube worm associated microbial communities from hydrothermal vent at the East Pacific Rise, Pacific Ocean - Tevnia | ecosystem: Host-associated > Annelida > Integument > Unclassified ...
GATCGCGCCAGGGAGAGGGCGATGTCTTTCCCGATGCCCTTGATGGCCCCCAGAACCAGGGCGACGGGGGATGTGTCTGTCACGGGTTTTTTCTCCTTGCCGGGTTTCTTTTTTTCAGCGTCCAGATTGAGGCTGGTATAAATCCAGTCTGGGCAGACAGCATCATGTACCGGCGGCCGGCCGGCGATAAATATGGAACAGCGGTTGTCGCGGTGCGTGAAATGCCGAATGGAAACCGTGACCGTCACCCCGCATATTCAGTGTCCGATTGCATGCATGGCCCATACAAAATATAGGCATAAATCGGATGCAATGGCAATATGTGGGGCCGGGGCGGGCGTTTCTTTTTTATAGGCGGCCGGTGGGAAAACGGTCTTGACACGGGGATTTGTAAATGATATTCAGAAACTTCATATCTATTTGTATCTATCTGGAATCATCGGTATTTTGAGAGACATTTTTTTACGCGCGGCACTGGCGGCGACCGGTTTAAAAATGTTTATTTTCAGCCCGGTGATCGGGAGATCATCGTGGCTGCATGTTTTTTTAATTTTAACGAATTTTAAAAGTGATGGAGAAGGGGGGTGTTGAGGAAGAAAGCGATACGGTAATTTGATCATTCAATTCAAACTTTTCTAAATGTAAGCTTCAACGAGGAGGATCATTAATGCCAAGTTTTGTCATTCAAGAAAAATGTGATGGTTGCAAGGGCGGGGACAAAACAGCTTGTATGTACATTTGTCCCAACGACTTAATGGTTCTGGATCCCAATGCCATGAAGGCGTACAATCAGGAACCGGATCAATGCTGGGAATGTTTTTCCTGTGTTAAAATCTGCCCCACCCAGGCGATTGAGGTTCGAGGTTATTCGGATTTTGTGCCGCTTGGCAGCAGCATTATGCCGATGCTGGGCACCGAAGATGTCATGTGGACCTGTAAATTCAGAAATGGTCTGATCAAACGCTTTAAATTCCCCATCCGGACCACCCCTGAAGGACAGGCCAATGCCTATCCTGACCTGAAAGGGCAGGATATCGAAAGCGAACTGCTGAGCACCGAGGAAGCCGACGGATATGCTGTCCCGACGCCACAGGCGACCGTTTAAACGGATCTGCCTGAACGGTTTGTGCTTTATTTTTAAACGACATATCAGGATATAATTAATTGCATCTTTAAGGAGGGCAGCAATATGGCATTACCGAATAAACCTCTAGGTGAGACTAAAACCGTCAAGGACCCGGAAGTTGAAGAACGTGAAGTCGATATATTGGTCGTAGGCGGCGGTATGGCGGCCTGTGGCACGGCATTTGAGTTAAAAAAATGGATGAGCGACGATCAGACTGTTCTGCTGTGCGACAAGGCGGCCATGGAACGGTCCGGCGCCGTGGCTCAGGGCCTTTCGGCCATCAATACCTACATTGGCGAGAATACGCCGGATGATTATGTCCGTATGGTCCGCAATGACCTGATGGGGATCGTCCGGGAAGATTTGATTTTTGACCTGGGCTGCCATGTCGATGATTCCGTGCATCTGTTTGAAGAATGGGGCCTGCCGGTCTGGAAGAAAAACGAGGAAGGGAAAAACCTCGACGGCAAAAAAGGCCAGAAAATGGGGACCCTGAAAGAGGGCGCCACGCCGGTCCGGACCGGTAAATGGCAGATCATGATCAACGGCGAGTCGTACAAACGGATCGTGGCCGAAGCCGCCAAGCTGGCTCTGGGCGAAGACAACATCATCGAGCGCTGCTTTATTGTGGAACTGCTCCTTGACGCCAACGTCGACAATCAGATCGCCGGCGCGGTCGGCTTCTCCGTCCGTGAAAACAAAGTCTATATCATCAAATGTAAAACCATGATGGTCGCCTGCGGCGGCGCGGTCAACATTTACCAGCCGCGGTCAGTGGGTGAAGGCAAGGGCCGTGCCTGGTATCCGGTCTGGAATTCAGGCTCCACCTACACCATGTGCATGAAGGCGGGTGCCGAACTGACAATGATGGAAAACCGGTTCACCCCGGCCCGTTTTAAAGACGGCTATGGCCCGGTGGGCGCGTGGTTCCTGCTGTTTAAAGCACAGGCGCTTAATGGCCTGGGTGAAGCGTTTGCCGGCAGCGATGCCGCCAAGGCCGAGCTGGAAAATTATGCGCCGTATGGCACGGCCGCCATCACGCCAACCTGTCTCCGGAATCATCTGATGCTGTTTGAGATGAAGGAAGGCCGGGGGCCGATCATGATGGATACGGTTTCGGCGCTGGCCAAACTGGGCGAGACGATGAGCAAGAAAGAGCTCAAACATCTTGAATCCGAAGCCTGGGAAGATTTCCTGGATATGACCTGCGGGCAGGCCAATCTCTGGTGTGCCCAGGACTGCGAGCCGGAAAAGAAAAATTCTGAAGTGATGCCCACCGAACCGTATCTGCTCGGATCTCACTCCGGCTGCTGCGGCCTCTGGGCCTCCGGCCCGGATTATGACTGGGTGCCGGATGCCTACAAAATCAAGGCAGCCAACGGCAAGGTCTACAACCGGATGACCACGGTCAACGGTCTGTTTACCGCCGGCGACGGTGTGGGCGGTTCCGGCCATAAGTTCTCTTCCGGTTCCCACAGCGAAGGCCGTATCACGGGCAAGGCCATGGTGCGTTACGCCAAGGATCATGCTGATTTTAAACCGACCCTGGCCCAGTCCGCCGAGGAGCTGGTAGATATGGTCTACAAACCGGTCCGCGTTTATATGGAGCATTGCGACTACACGACGGCCGATGATATCAACCCCAACTACATCAAACCCAACGGCATGATGTATCGTCTCATGAAAGCCACCCATGAGTATGGCGCCGGTACGGCAACTTTCTACCAGACATCCTCCAAGTCTCTGGAGATCGTGATGGGTCTGCTCCAGACCATGCGGGAAGACTGTGAGAAACTGGCCGCCGGCGACCTGCATGAACTGATGCGCGCCTGGGAAATCTACCATCGTATCTGGACGGTGGAAGCCCACCTGCGTCACATCCAGTATCGGAAGGAAACCCGGTACCCGGGCTTCTACTATCAATCTGACTTCCCGGGGCAGGATGACGAAAACTGGTTCTGTTTCGTCAACTCCAAGTATGATCCCAAGGAAGCCAAATGGGATGTTTTCAAGAAAGAATACATCAAGATCATTCCGGACTGATCGAATCATGCCGGGTGCCGGAACCGATTTTTCTCCGGTACCCGGTTGACCGGACAGGCATTGCCTCCAGGTGTCGGCCAGATACCTGGAGGTTTTTGTTAACAGGTCGCCGGCAACAGTATTTATATGCGTGCGCGGGGCGTATCTGCCGATAACGGACAGCTCCCGGCGTACGCATATGAATACCGTGCGATTTGATAATGCAATATCGGTATTGTAACAAGTCAGTTAACTAAAATCTTACGGCATGGAGGAACATCTATGACCACAGAAAAAACGGCTCCTGCAAGCGAAAGTATTCTGGTTGTGGGTGGCGGGATCAGCGGCCTGACCACGGCCATTGAAGCCGCCGAGGTCGGGTATGACGTCTTTGTGGTGGAAAAAAATCCGTATCTGGGCGGCCGGGTGGCTCAGCTGAATCAGTATTTTCCCAAACTCTGCCCGCCGACCTGTGGCCTGGAAATCAATTTCAGGCGGATCAAGGACAACCCCCGGATTCATGTCCTGACCATGGCGGAAGTGACGAAGATCGATGGCGGTCCAGGCGATTACGATGCCGCTGTCAAGATCCGTCCCCGGTTTGTCAATGAGAACTGCACGTGCTGCGGGGCCTGTGAAGCGGCCTGTGAAATGGAAATTTCCAACGAATTTAATTTCGGCATGGATAAGGTCAAGGCGGCCCGCCTTCCCTTTGCCATGGCATTCCCCGCGCGATATGTGATCTCCCCCCGGGTAATCGGCACCGAAGACGCCGACCGGATTGAAAAAGCCTGCCCGTACGAGGCGGTTGAACTGGATATGGCGGAACGGACGGTGACCCTCAAGGTCGGGGCCGTGGTCTGGGCCACCGGGTGGGAACCCTACGATGCCGGACGCATCGATAATCTCGGTTTCGGAGTATATCCCAATATTATCACCAATATGATGCTGGAGCGGATGGCGGCCCCCAATGGCCCCACCGGCGGTGAGATCCTGCGGCCCTCTGATAATAAGCCGCCCGAAAGTATCGCGTTCGTCCAGTGCGCCGGATCCCGGGATGAAAACCACCTGCCCTATTGCTCGTATATCTGCTGCATGGCATCCCTGAAGCATGCCACCTATGTGCGGTCCCGGTTTCCCGATGCCAGAATTTATATTTTCTACATCGACCTGAGGGCGCCGGGGTATCGATATGAACGCTTTTACGAGAAAATCAAAGCGGACGAAAATGTCTTTTTCATCAAAGGGAAAGTGGCGGAAGTCTCCGAAAATGCCGATTCGCATCAGGTGACGGTCACTGCCGAGAATGCGGTCACCGGTGAAAAAATTTACCAGACAGTGGATATGGTGGTATTGGCGACCGGCATGCAGCCGACGGCGGTCAACCATCCGCTGCCGGCCGACCTGACCGTCAATACAAGCGGTTTCGTGGTCAACGATCTCAGAGGGGGCGGAATGCTGGCCACGGGGTGTGCCAATAAACCGGCGGATGTGGTCTCGTCCAACCAGAATGCAACGGGCATGGCATTGAAAGCCATCCAGATCCTCACAGGCAAGTAGGAGGTTTGTCCATGAAAAAAGTATATGGCGTTTATATCTGCAGCGGGTGCGGCATCGGTGATGCGCTGGATCTTGAAGCACTGGCCGAGGTTGCCAAAGAAGAGTCGTTGCCCGTACAGGCCCATCCGTTTTTGTGCAGCCGGGCCGGAGTGGATGTGATTAAAAAAGATATCGACGGCAAGGGAACCAATACCATTGTCATCGCGGCCTGCTCCCGGCGGGTTAATTTTGATGTCTTTCGATTTGATAACTGTATTGTCGATCGGGTGAACCTGCGTGAGCAGGTCGTCTGGTCTCATCCCCGGAATGAATTTCCGGCCCTGACCGAAGATCAGGCGGATGACGGTGTCCATTTTGACCGTCTCCAGATGATGGCCGAAGACTATCTCAAAATGGGAATGGTCCGGGTGGAAAAAGTGGATCTGCCGGAACCGTATCTGCTGGAAACGCTGAGCCGGAAAATTCTCGTCATCGGCGGCGGCATCACCGGGATGTCGGCGGCGCTGGATGCGGCCAGAACCGGCTACGACGTGGCCATCATTGAAAAAGACGCCCAGCTCGGCGGCAAGGCCGCCCAGTGGCGCAAGCAGCTGCCCGTCACCGATCCTTACGAATCCCTGATTGAACCGGTGGTGGCCGATAAAATCGCCGCGGTTGAATCGAATCCCCGAATCACTGTTCACACCGGGACGGTGGTGGCCCGGATCGCCGGTGAACCGGGTAATTTTATCGTGACCCTCAAAAAACCGGGTGAAAAAATTCCTTTTGATGTTCCCTTTCCGCTACCCGACGAAATGAAGGTTGACGAGAACGGCAAGGACCTCGATGTGGAAGCGCTGCATCAGAAATATATGGAATACAACGAGGGCAAAAACGATATCCTTTCTTTTGATCCCGACGGCGAGAAATTCGGCGCCGTGATCCTGGCGGCCGGATGGCGGCCCTATGCGCCGGCGGACGGCGAATTTGCCCATCTGGGGCTGGGACAATCTCCTGATGTGGTAACCAACGTGCAGTTCGAAGAAATTGCCAAAAAGGGCCAGATCAACCGGCCGTCCGATGGTCGCGAGGCCAGAAGCGTGGTCTTTGTCCAGAGCCCGGGCCAGGGGGATGATAAAGACTTTGCCTATGCCGGCGCGGTCACCAGCATGGTGGCGTTAAAGCAGGCCAAATATGTCCGTCAGGATTATGATGATGGCAAAGCCTATGTTTTTTACCAGCACATGCGGACCCCCGGGCTGTCGGAAAATTTTTATAAAAGTGTTCAGCAGGATCCCGGTATTTTCCTGACGAAAGGCGAGGTGGTTTCTGTTACCCCGGATGGCGACAGTCTGGTCGTGGAAGCCGACAACACGCTGCTGGGGCAGAAAATTCAGGTGAAAGCCGACCTGGTGGTGCTTGGCACCGGGATGGTACCGGTTACCGCCGATGACCCGATCATCAATCTGGCCTACCGACAGGGACCGGGATTTCGGGATAACGAATTATTCGACGATTACGCCGATTCGAATTTTATCTGCTTTCCCTACGAAACCCAGCGAACGGGTATCTATGCCGCTGGCGGTATCCGTCGGGCCATGACCGTGGAAGAATCGATGGAAGATGCCACTGGTGCGGCCCTGAAGGCGATTCAATGTCTGGAATCGGTCAACCGCGGGGTTTCCGTTCATCCCCGTTCCGGCGATATGACTTTTCCGGACTTTTTCTTTCAGCGGTGCACCCAGTGCAAACGCTGCACCGAGGAATGCCCGTTCGGCGCGCTGGATGACGATGAAAAAGGGACGCCGAAGCCCAATCCGGCCCGATGCCGGCGATGCGGCACCTGCATGGGGGCCTGTCCCGAACGGATCATCGGTTTTGCCGACTATAATATCGACAGTATCGGTTCGATGGTCAAGACAATCGGTGTACCGTCGGAAGATGATTACGAAGATCCCCCCATTCGAATTCTCGGACTGGTCTGTGAAAACGATGCCTATCCGGCCCTTGATATGGCCGGTTTGAACCGGCTGAGCTATTCCGCCGATGTGCGCCTTATTCCGGTGCGTTGTCTGGGGTCGGTCAATGTAATCTGGATCAAGGATGCATTGTCCCAGGGGATGGACGGCGTTTTCCTGATGGGCTGCAAGCATGGGGATGATTATCAGTGTCACTTTGTCAAGGGAAGTGAGCTGGCCAGTATCCGCATGAAAAAGATCGGCGAAGCCCTTCAGAGTCTGGCCCTGGAAAATGAGCGTGTGGCGCACTTTGATATCGCTATCGATGAATATGATAAAATTCCCCAGATAGTGAATGATTTTGCCGCACTCATTGAAGACCTGGGGCCGAATCCATTTAAAGGGTTCTAATCGACAGCACGCGCGGAGATTGATCTTTCGGGGAAAAATAATAGATTGCCCGGAAAAAAAGGAAAACAGAAACAGGAGGTTGTAGACATGGCGGATGCATATCTGGTTGAACCCGATGTCGGTTTTATTAACGAAGTGGCCGCTCTTGGCGGGGGAGACCTGAAAAAATGTTATCAATGTGCGACCTGTGCCGTGGCCTGCCCCATTTCACCCGACAGCCATCCCTTTCCCAGAAAGGAGATGATTGCCGCTTCCTGGGGATTGAAAGACAAGCTGGTGGGGGATGGCGATGTCTGGCTCTGCCATAATTGCGGGGATTGTACAACGTTGTGCCCCCGGGGCGCCAAGCCGGGGGATGTCCTGTCGGCCCTGCGCCAATATGCCATCATGGAATACGCGACACCCAAAAAGCTGGCGAGGTTCGTCAGCAATCCCAAAAATCTTCCCATTCTGCTGGCTATCCCGGCGGTGATTTTTATCGTTCTCGGGCTGGTGCTGCGGCTGTTCGGAGTCCACTGGCTGAATGTTCCTCCGGTGGGAGACCACATCTGGCAGTCCCATTTTATCAATAATTACCTGGTGGATATCATCATGGTTCCCACCTTTAATGCGGCCATTATCATCTTTGCGCTGGGCCTGCGGCGGTTTATCAGGGATATGCATGCCAACGCCCTGGCCGGTGGTCTGACCGACAAGAAAAAGATTGATCCGATCGGGTTTGTCAAGGCACTGGTCGCGGTGGTACCGACCATCATGCTGCACAGCAAATTCAACGAATGCTCGGAAAACAAAGACCGGGCCACGGCCCACATGATGGTTCTTTTTGGCTTTATCGGGCTGTTTATCGTTACCGCCTGTTTTTTTATCGCCGACTGGGTGTTTTACATCGAAGGGCCGTATTCCCAGCTCAACCCCATCAAGTGGCTGGGGAATGTGGCCGGGATTTCCCTGGTCATCGGCGCGGCCCTGCTGATTAAAAACCGGTTAACCCGCAGTGATCTGATGACGACCTATTGGGACTGGTACCTGGTCGGCCTGGCCATTGCCCTGGGCCTGACCGGCATGCTGACCCAGATGTTCCGGCTGGCCGGCATGGGCGGCGCGAGCTATTTTATCTATTTTTTCCACCTGCTTTTTATCTGGACGCTTTTTGCCTACACGCCTTTTTCCAAGCTGGGACATATTGCGTACCGCACGGCAGCCATGGCGTATAATGAGTATATCGGGCGGAAGTAATTCCCGCCGGGCAATCGATTGGGCAGAATAATCAGGGGGGCCGGATGGTCCCCCTTTTTGTGTGGGTCTGCTGATGGAAAAATCCGAATTGACGGGGAATTCCAAAATGTGATAGATGCGCAGCCAGTGGCGTTTGGCGTCACGATTCACGTCCATTTACATTCATGTTTTTTCATAGGGCCGCTCGGCGGACAGCGGCGGCCGTAACGGGGGAGAAAGCGATGCCGGATAAAAATGCGCACCTGTTGAAACAACGGAACGAACATGTTCCCCAGGGACCGTTTAATATTCATCCTGCCTTTATCAAGAAAGCGCAAGGCGCAGTGATGACCGACGTGAACGGCCGGGAACTGATCGATTTTGCCGGGGGGATCGGGGTGAACAATGTGGGCCATTGTCACCCCAAGGTGGTGGCGGCCATTCAGGACCAGGCGGAAAAATTTATCCATACCTGTTTCCATGTGGGCATGTACGAAATCTATGTGGAACTGGCCGCCCGGCTCAACGAGCTGGCCCCCGGCGATGCGCCTAAAATGACACTTTTTGCCAACAGCGGGGCCGAGGCCGTGGAAAATGCGGTGAAAGTGGCCCGCTGCGCCAGGAAACGGCAGGCGATTATCTGTTTCGAAAACGGGTTTCACGGGCGGACGTATATGGCCATGAGCCTGACCAGCAAGGTCAAACCCTATAAATTCGGATTCGACCCATTTGTTCCGGAAGTCTACCGGGTACCGTATGCGTATTGCTACCGGTGCCCCTTTGGTCGAAAATATCCAGACTGCGGCATTCATTGCGCCGGGTATCTCGAAGAATTTTTTGTCAACCATGTGGCGGCCGAATCGGTGGCCGCCATGATTGCCGAGCCGATTCAGGGGGAAGGGGGATTTATTACGCCCCCGCCCGAATATTTCCCCATGCTCAGAAAAATATGCGACAAATACGGTGTGGCCCTGATTATCGACGAAGTTCAGACCGGTGCCGGCCGGACCGGAACCTTTTTTGCCATCGAACAATGGAACGTGGTGCCGGATCTGATTCTTTCGGCCAAGAGTCTGGCGGGCGGCATGCCGCTCAGCGCCGTGACCGGCCGGGCCGATTTGATGAATGCGCCCCACGTGGGCGGTCTTGGCGGCACTTACAGCGGTAATCCGGTTTCCTGCCGGGCCGCGCTGGCCGTGCTCGATATTCTCCTGGACGATGGCCTGCTCAAACGGTCCGAAAGTCTGGGAAAAACAGTAAAACAGCGGTTTGACGAGATGCAGGCCAGGTACGAGATCATCGGCGAGGTTCGGGGCAGGGGGCCGATGCTGGCCATGGAACTGGTCGAGGACCGGCAGACCCGGATACCGGCGGCGGCGGCGACCAAAGCGATTGTCCAGCGCTGTTATGACAAGGGGCTGGTGCTGCTCTCCTGCGGTAATTATTCCAATGTGATCCGTACGCTGATGCCACTGGTCATTACGGATGCGCAACTGGAAAAGGGGCTGACCATTCTGGAAGAAAGCCTGGAAGAAGTGACGCGTGCCTGAGTGGCGGCGGCCGCCGGAGGATTCCCGCGGTCATGGGGATAGGCAATGAAATGAATACCGCATCCGATAAAGTCGTCGGGCTGACCGACGCGATTGATGCCTGTGTGCCCGACGGTGCGCACATCTCCATCGGTGGCTTTACCATCAACCGGAACCCCATGGCGGCGGTCTACGAGATCATCCGGCAGCGCAAAACCGGGCTGCATCTGTACGCCCATTCCAACGGTCAGGGAGCCGATGAACTGATCGGCGCCGGCTGTGTTTCCCGCCTGGAGATCGCCTATGGCGGCAGCGGCCGGTTTGCGCCCACCTGCATCCGCTTTAAAAAGGCCGTTGAAAGCGGCGCCCTTCAGGTGGAGGACTATTCCAATTATCATATGACCCTGCGTTTTACCGCCGGTGCCATGGGCGTGCCTTTTCTGCCCACCCGGTCGGGGCTGGGGACGGATCTGATCGAAAAATGGGGGTTTTCAAAAGCGATGCGGGCCGGTGATCCCAAACTGCCCGACCGGAAACTGCACGTATTGGACAACCCGTTTAACGGATGGGCCGATACCTCAAAGGTGGTTCTCGTTCCGGCGATCCAGCCGGACGTCACGCTGCTCCACGTGCAGAAAGCCGACCCACGCGGGCTGGTACGCATTGAGGGACTGCCGTTTGCCGATGTGGTCCAGGCCAAAGCGGCCCGGCATGTGGTCGTTACCTGCGAAGAGCTGGTCGCTCCCGGGGTATTGCGGGAAGATGCCGATCGGAATGAGATTCCGTTTTTCTGTGTGGATGCTGTGGTGCCCGTGCCGTACGGTGCGTATCCCACGGCCTGCTACCGGGTCTACGACTACGATCCCGTTTTTCTCAACACGTATCGGCAGCGGGCACGCGACGAATCGGCTTATCAGACGTATCTTGAGACCTTTATTTTCGGGACCGCCGACCATGCCGAATTCATCGATCGGGTGGGGCCAGACCGTCTGGCGGCCATTGCCGCCGACCCCGAAGCCGGGTATGCCGTGGGGCTGGACCGGCGATAGCTTTCTTTTTCAGGATATTGATTCATGGCGACGGATCACAGTTACACATTAAAAGAAATGATGGCCATTGCCGCGGCCCGGGAAATCCGGGATGGCGATATTGTTTTCTGCGGCACCGGTATTTCGATGCTGGCTGCCATGGCGGCCAAGCATATCAGCGCGCCCAGCAGCATTATCTTTTTTGAGACGGGAGCCATCGATTCCCAGCTGACCGAAGTGCCCATGGCTGTGGGCGACTCCCGGGTCATGCGCGGGGCGGCTGTTAACGGCAGCCTGGCCGACGCGTTTGCCACGATGCAGAACCGGATCACCGGCTGCCAGGTGGTGGGGATTCTCGGCGCCGCGCAGATCGATTGTTATGGCAACCTGAATTCCACGGTGATCGGCGACTATCATCATCCCGATGTCCGCTTCTCAGGGTCGGGGGGGGCCGCCGACGTGGGATCTTTTGTGTCGCGCACCCTTATTTTCATGCAGCAGCAGCGCCGGAAATTCGTTCCCCGGCTTGACTATTTCACCTGCCCTGGATGGATCGATGGTCCGGATGGCCGTGCCCGGGCCGGCCTGCCTCCCGGGGGGCCTGAAATGGTGATCACCGACATGGCGGTCATGGGGTTTGACGATACGACCCGGAAAATGTACCTTAAGGGCTGCTATCCGGGCATTCAGCCGGATCAGGTGCTTGAAAAGATGGGGTTCCCCATTGACGTCACACGGGCCGGAACGGTTCCGGGCCCGACTGCGGCGGAACTGGCAATCCTGAGACAGCAGTGTGACCCCCAGGGCCTGATTCTGGGATGAAGAAACGGGGATTTCAATATAATACCCGGCCGCTGCAATTCTTCTCATAACAGGTGACCGCCGATGCCGGCAGCACGACCCGATAATTTACCCGGAACGGATGATGCCGCCCGGATTTCCGTTTTTTTATCCACCGGCGCAACATATGATGACCGCCCGCTGACCCGGTTGATTGGAGAGCGGCTGACAGCCGTGCTGCCCGATCTCAGGCGCCAGACCGATGTGCTGGTCAAACCGAATCTCCTCATGGGCCGAAAGTTTCTGGCCACGACCCATCCGCTGGTTGTCAAAGGGGTCGTCCAATACCTGCTTGATTGCGGCGCCCGTGTGGTGGTGGGGGATTCGCCGGCCTTCGGGCTGGCCGAGAAAGTGGCTGCAAAAACCGGCCTGACCGCTGCCCTGGCCCCCCTGCCGGTCAACCTGGTCAGTCTGGATCGCCCCCGGAAGGTTCAGTTGCCCTGCGGCGTGACCGTGGGACTGGCCCGCCGGGCGCTGGACGCCGAGCTGATTCTCAACGTTCCCAAACTGAAAGCCCATGGCCAGTTGCGGTTGACCGGCGCCGTGAAAAACCTGTTCGGTTGCGTGGTCGGCGCCCGTAAAGCCCTGGCCCATTACCGGCATGGCGATGTGGCCACGCGGTTTCACGAGATGCTGGTTGAGATTTCGCAGGTACTGCCCCGCACCATCAGCGTCATGGACGCCATCACAGTCATGTCCGGTACCGGCCCGATCGACGGTACGGCCGCCGAACTCAGGCTTCTGGGCGTTTCGGAAAGCCCGGTGGCGCTGGATACGGCCATCTATACAGCCCTGGGACTGTCGCCGGCCGATGTGGTCGTCTGGCAGGAAGCCTTGTCCCGACACCTGGCGGGAAGCGATCCGGACCGGATCGACTATCCCCTGGCGCATCCCGGAGCCATCGATGTCACCCGCTTTTCCATCCCCGCCACCTTGAAACCGGTGACATTTCATCCGGTTCGGCTGGTCAAGGGCCGGATAAAGAGCCTGGCGGCACGCTTTAGATAAGTCGCCGGTGTCAAATATCAGCGCCAAACAATTATAAATTTGTCTGAATTCGTGTAAAATATACCTGAAAATATGTAAAATCGTAGAAATTACCGGACTTTTGGTTGACATTGAACGGAAACCCGTATAAATTTTGACGGGTGTTAAAAAGATCCTGGCGAGTGCCTGGACGGGTCACTTCCGGGGCGCTGCCATTATTCATTCACAGACGTAAAAGGGGGACGCAATGTCACGAATTGTCAAATGCGGGTTGATTCAGGCCGCCAATGCCAAAGACGAGGGATCGCCGCTTGAAATCAAGGCGGCCATGATCGAAAAACATATTCCGCTGATCGAAGAAGCCGGTAAAAAGGGGGTCCAGATCCTCTGCCTGCAGGAAATCTTCTCCGGACCGTATTTTTGCGCCGAGCAGGATGTTAAATGGTATCAGACCGCCGAACCCGTGCCGGGGCCGACCACCGAGCTGATGGCCGAATACGCCAAAAAATACCGGATGGTTATCGTGGTGCCCGTTTATGAAATGGAGATCGAGGGCGTCTATTACAATACCGCCGCGGTGATTGATGCCGATGGAAAGTATCTGGGAAAATTCAGAAAAATACATATTCCCCATACCTGGCCCGGTTTCTGGGAAAAATTTTATTTCAAACCGGGTGATCTGGGATTCCCCGTGTTTGACACCGCCTATGCGAAAGTCGGTATTTATATCTGCTATGACCGGCATTTCCCTGAATGTGCCAGGGAACTGGCCCTGAAGGGGGCCGAGATCCTGTTTAACCCGTCGGCAACCACTGCCGGGAAATCCCAGTATCTCTGGGAGCTGGAACAACCGGCCCAGGCCGTGGCCAACGGCGTTTTCATCGGTGCCAACAACCGTATCGGCGTAGAAAAACCCTGGGAATTCGGTCGATTTTACGGATCGAGCTACTTTGTTGATCCCCGGGGCGAAAAGCTTGCCAAGGGCAGTGAAGATAAAGATGAGATCGTTGTCGCCGATCTGGATCTGGAACAGATCCGCGAAGTCCGCGACGGGTGGCAGTTTTTCCGGGATCGGCGTCCGGAGATGTATACCGAGATTGGCCGGGTGATGAAATAACCATTTGTGTCGATCAATGTTTTTGGAGAATGGCCGCTGAAAAGCGGCCATTTTTATTTCGGCCCTGTCCACGCCCATCCTGGCCGCCATTGGCGGGTTTTATTTTTGATACAATTGTGATATTATATATATAACGTCTGTTTGAAATAGGAAAGACCCGATGCCCCGCTCCCTCGAACCGAAATGGCTGCTCCTGATCCATCAGATTCCGCCCAAGCCGGATTATTTCCGGGTCAAAATCTGGCGCCGGCTGCGCAAAATCGGGGCCGTGGCGATCAAGCAGTCTGTCTACGTGCTGCCCGAAAGCGAACCGGCCCGCGAGGATCTGGTATGGATTGTCAAGGAGATTGATGCTGGCGGCGGTACGGCATCGGTCTGCCGGGCGGTATTTGTCGAGGGGTTGTCCGGAGGGCAGATCCGGTGCCTGTTTCAGACGGCCCGGGATGAAGATTACCAGGTGGTTGAAGAAGATGCCCGGGCGCTGCGCAATGCCCTGAAAAACGAAAATGCCTCCGGCGCGGATACCCTGAAGATCCGGTCAAAACTGACCCGGCTGCGGCACCGGCTGGCGGAAATCGGTGCCATCGATTTTTTTCATGCGCCGGGTGGATCGGCGGCCAGAGACATGCTCGACGCCTGCGATGCGGTGCTGAAAAACGCCCATGGCCGGCGGCCACCGGCGGCGCTCCTGACGGTGATCAAGGAAAACAGACGTATCTGGGTTACCCGGGCGGAAATTAATGTGGACCGCATCGCATCGGCCTGGCTGATCCGAAGATTCATCAACCCGGATGCCCGGTTTAAATTTGTGGCGTCCGAGCGGTACCGCCCCGCGGCCGATGAATACCGTTTTGATATGTTTGAGGCGGAATTTACCCACGAGGGGAACCGCTGTACTTTTGAAGTTCTGATGGACCGGCTGGGGCTGATCGAACCGGCCCTGGGAGCCGTGGGCGAAATTGTACATGATATTGACCTGAAGGATAATCAGTTTGACCGGCCGGAAACGGGGGGGATTCAGGCGCTGTTTTCCGGCCTGGTCAGGACACAACCCGATGACGCGGCGCGCTTGACACGCGGCGCATTGATACTGGACGAACTGTATGCTTATTTCCAGGCCCGTGGAAATCACTGATTCCGCAGCGGGCCGCACATAAGCCTGACAATGAATAAACCTGAAGGAGGATTCAGATGCCACCTGTCAAAAAGCACATGCAGCAGAGTATGGAACGAACCGGAAAGGCGTACCAGGAAGTCCATGAATGGATCGATCACCCCGAGAAAAAAGCCGAGCGGCATGATATCTCAAAAGTGCTGGTCAACGCCAGGATGTTTGAGGAAAAATATGGCGCTGAAGCCGCCCAGGAATATGTCGAGCATCTGGTTGCCGACCTGAAGGGAAAATTCGGCCATGTGGTGGAAGATTCCGAAGCTCTGGTGGCCGATGCCCTGAAATATTTCGGTGCCAGATAAGATAACCGGACCCCCTTTAAACCAAGGAGAAGCACATGAAATGGATAACCCGATCCCATGTCCATGTGGACCGCGTGGCCTGCCCCTGGCTGATCAGCCGTTTTATTGATTCGGATGCGGAATTTTTATTTGTTCCCAAAAGTCAGGTTCTGGCGGTGGCCGAAAAAGAAGATGCCATCCCCTTTGATACGCCCGGTGCCGAACTGCATCATCGGGAGAATCTGTGCACGTTTGATGTATTGATTGCCGACTACGGTCTGGCCGATAAAGCCCTTTTGCGGCTGGCGAAAATTGTCAACGCGGCGGATACCGACAACCTGCAGAATGATGCCATTGCCGCCGGGCTCGAAGCCATTGCCGTGGGTTTCAGCATCCGGTTCCCGGATGATTTTGAGAATCTGGAACTGCAGTTTGAGGTCTACGATGCCCTGTACGCATGGTGCCGCCTCGACGTGGCCGGACAATCCTGAAAACAGATGAGCACATTGGATGCGGATTAAACGGATCACCGATTTTCTGGCGCTGAAAAAGAGTACCGCCGGGATTCTGGGGATGGTCGTCCTCATTCTTCTCGGCGAGCGGATGGCCGAACGTTTTCTGCCCATCTACCTGATGGCGCTGGGCGGCGGTGCGCTGGTCATCGGGCTGCTCAACGGCATGGACAACTTTCTGTCCGCGGTCTACTCTTTTCTGGGGGGCTATCTTTCCGACCGGCTGGGTACCCGGCGGGCGCTGCTGCTTTTTAATCTGGCGGCCATGTTCGGGTTTACGATCGTGATCCTGATTCCCGTCTGGCAGGCGGTCATCGTGGGCGCTGTCTTTTTTCTCTCCTGGAGCGCCGTTTCCCTGCCGGCCACCATGCGCCTGATTACCGATGTACTCCCCAGAAACAAACGGACCATGGGCGTCTCCATGCTGGCGCTGGTCCGCCGGATTCCCATGGCCCTGGGCCCGCTGCTCGGCGGTGTCTGTATTTCGGCGTGGGGCGAGAAAAGCGGCGTCCGGGTCGCTTTTGGGGTGGCCCTGCTGCTGGCCGGTGTGGCCACGGTGATGCAGCAGGTACTGATCGAAGCCGATCCGGATCCGTCCGGCGCATCCCCAGGTGTCCGGCCGGAAAAAAATCCGTTCAAGCTGCTGCACCACATGAGCCCGGCGCTCAGGCAGCTTCTCGCGGCTGACATCCTGGTGCGCTATTGTGAACAGATTCCCTACGCCTTTGTCGTGGTCTGGTGCATGAAAACCATTGCCCGGCCGGTAACGGCCGTCCAGTTCGGCCTGCTGACGAGTATCGAGATGGTGACGGCGCTTCTGATCTATATTCCCGTGGCCTATTTTGCCGACAAAAGCGGAAAAAAGCCGTTCGTATTGATTACCTTCGGTTTTTTTACTCTTTTCCCTCTGGCCCTGCTTTTCTGCCAGTCTTTTGCCCTGCTGGTGCCGGCTTTTATTCTGCGGGGATTTAAGGAATTCGGCGAGCCGACGCGCAAGATGCTGATCATGGAACTGGCGCCCGAGGGCCGTAAGACGGCGGTATTCGGCCTGTATTATATGTTGCGGGATGCCTTTGTGACCGTGGCGGCGCTGGGCGGCGGGTTTTTATGGCTGATCAGCCCGGCGGCCAATTTACTCACCGCTTTTTTCTTCGGTCTGATCGGTACAATTGGCTTCGCCATCTGGGGACGGGATGTATCCATCGACCGGGAATGACGGCCGGCACCGTTAGCGCTTGACGGGTACCGGGGCAATTGGTAGAAGGATATCGCCATGATTCGAACCGCCTACACCCATGATCGCCTTCGCGAAGAGATGGTCCGTACCCAGATCGAAGCCCGGGGCATTGCCGATCCGAAAGTCCTTGCCGCCATGCGCAAGGTCCCCCGGCATCTGTTTGTCAGCGAAGCCTTTGCCGACCAGGTTTACGAAGACCATCCCCTGCCCATCGGCGAGCAGCAGACCATCTCACAGCCGTATATTGTTGCCGAAATGACCCAGGCCCTGGCGTTGACCGCCGAGGACCGGGTGCTGGAGCTGGGCAGCGGTTCCGGCTACCAGGCGGCCATTCTGGCCCAGATCGCCTATCGCGTATATACGATTGAACGGATTCAGCCCCTCTACCTGAAGGCGCGAAAACTGTTCGACCGGCTGCACTATCACAATATCGTCACCCGGTATGCCGACGGGACGCTGGGCTGGGAAGAAGAGAGTCCCTTTGATGCGATTATCGTCACGGCCGGGGCTCCGGAAGTGCCCCTGGTCCTGGTCAATCAGCTGGCCACGGGCGGGCGGATGGTTCTGCCGGTGGGCAATCGATACAGCCAGGAGCTGATCAAGATTGTCCGTGGTGAAAACGGTGTGCATCAGACCCGGCTGGGGGGGTGCCGCTTTGTCAAACTCGTGGGGGAACATGGCTGGAAGAAGTAATGCTTAAGCGGGTTTACGACTGGGTGGTCCATTGGGCCCAAACGCCGTACGGCGCCTGGGCGCTTTTTTTTCTGGCCTTTGCCGAATCGTCTTTTTTCCCCCTGCCGCCGGATCCGCTGCTGATTGCCCTGGCCATTGCCCGGCCCAGAGCGGCGTTGAAATTTGCCCTGGTCTGTACACTCGGGTCGGTTCTGGGCGGGTGTCTCGGTTATCTGATCGGGTGGCAGTTCATGGCGGCCATCGGTGACCGGATCGTTGCGTTGTACGGGCTGACCGACAAGGTGACACAGATCGAGGCGCTGTATCACCAATACGATGCCTGGGCCGTGGGCATCGCCGGGTTTACGCCCATCCCGTATAAAGTTTTTACCATCGCGGCCGGCGCGTTCCATATCAATTTCGGGGTTTTTATCATTGCGTCAGCAGTTTCACGGGCGGCCCGCTTTTTTCTGGTCGGCGGCCTGATCCGGATTTTCGGGGCAAAGATTCAACCCTTTATCGAAAAATATTTTAATACGCTGGCCGTGGTTTTTACGATTCTGCTGGTGGCCAGCTTCGTTATGCTCAAATATCTGTTTTAGGTAAAACCCGGCCCGTCGTTTATTTGCCGCAGCATTTCTTGTATTTTTTTCCGCTGCCGCAGGGGCAGGGGGCGTTGCGGCCCACTTTCTTCCCGGCGATCCGGGTTTGGGGCGGGTTTAGCAGTATTTCCAGGTCGGTGATGTCTTCCGGCTGGTCCGGTGCCAGTTCGATGGTAAATTTCCAGTCGTTTTCCTCAAATTGCGCGGCCACTTCCTTCATTCTGTCTTCGGTCTGCACCTGAACGGCAGCGGGGTTCAATGCTGTTCCCAGTCTGCCGGTCTTTTTGCCGTTGAATACTTTTTGCATTTTTTCACCATAAGATAATTGTTGTCGGGTTTATTCTTTTACCAGATCCGGATCGAGAATACATCATCCCTTTTATTGCGGCCACTTTGCAACATGAAAAGAGCCTGTGCGAATAAACCGGATGTCACCCGTGAATGATTTTCACTCTTCCTACCTGCCCGTCTTCCAGACGTACCTTGATTCCGTGCGGATGGGTGGCGGATTTGGTTAAGATGTCCCGGACAATGCCATCGGTCAGTTTTCCGGTTTTCTGATCCTGTTTTAACACGATGGATACGTTTACACCGGCCCGGATATCGGCGCGTTTTTTTCCGTCAGTCATTTTACTCCCTGTATCTGTTGCCCGGTGGGTGTCCGGATTAATAATGGGGTGGCTTGACATTGGCCTGTGCGTCGATTTCAGATGCGAATGCCGAAAATTCCCTGATCCGTTTTGTCAGGGCATCGCAAATATCAGCCAGCCGCTTGACCTCCTTTTGCTGGTCGTAAAGCACGTCGTTCAGGTCTTTGATGGTCTTTTCCTGAAAGGCGATTCTGGTTTCGATCTCTATCAATCGGTCTTCATTCATTTTTTATATTTTTCCCTTTTGCCATGAATTCAGGATGAAAATGTTCATTGCCGGAATATAGTGCGCCGGGCGTCTTCCTGCAAGCCTGATTCCGCCTCTGGCGGCAAAGAGTGTTTTACGGGGCCTTTGGGACGTTTGGGACGGATGTTGAGAAAACCGCTGCCGCCTGGCAGGGAATTTGATATTTTGATCCGGGTGCGTTTTTGAATGATATGCCAATCGGCGGCAGGGCACGGCCAGGTGCCTGCTGCAAAAGATGGGCAGGTCATAAAAATGGAATCGGCTTGCCGGTCCGGTAGGCCAGGGCCTGGCAGGTGGCGATCAATTCACCCTTGTCGGCTGTTACCGTGATGTCGTAACCAGCGGTTTTACGGGTCTGGCTGATCTGCCGGGCCTCGGCGGTCAGCCGGCTGCCCGGCCGGGGACTGGCGATATAAGTGACGTTGATATTCAGCGCCACGGCAATCGTCCCGTCGGTCTGCCCGGCGGTTTCAAAAGCTTCGTCAATCAGGCCGAAAACGGCGCCGCCATGCGCGCGCTGGTAGATATTGTCCATGCGGGCCGGGTCGTAGGTCATTCCTACTTTCGCGTACCCCGTGTCCAGATCCAATAACGAGATGTTGAGGGCCCTGGCGTAGGGCTCGGATGCGACCGCATTAAAAATGGCCCGCCGGATCGCCGGATCCAGCGGCTTTTTTTCATGTTCTTCCTGAAGCGGCACGGTTTTTTTCCTTTTTTGATTCGCGAATAATAAATCCGCTGGTGCCGACAAATACCTGGTAGCAGCGTTCGGTGTTGAGATTCTGGTAGGCGGCATTGCCGTATACGGTGTCAACCAGCGGCAGCTTTTGTCCGGAACGATACAGGAACCGCCAGAGCGGATGACGCTCGTCCCTGGACTGAGGATCGTCCACCAGGGAAAAAAGCGAACGCGGAGCGGATCGTTCGGCGTCGATGCTGAGATAGCGACCCTGCAACCGGGTCAGGCGGTATCGGGTGTGCAGGCCCAGAAGATTCAACCAGGGCTTCCATTTGACGATATCCCCTGAGATCATCCATTGATCGCCGTGAACGAAAAAATAGCGATCCCGGCCACCCCGCAACGGGTGATAACGGACCCGGGTGACGGGTTGACCGACGGCGTTTTGGACGGGTTGGGTGGTGATTTCGGTCACGGGGATTTCACGGGTGAATCGCTGGCAGGTGGCGAAGACCGTTCCGATGGCGATTATCAATGTGCCTGTCGCCATGAGTAGCAGGCCGGCCGTAAAACCGGAGATCGTGGCCATTGGTCCGGACCGGTGGCGGCGTTTCCCCAAAAGCCGCCAGATCCGTGCCGCCAGCACCGCCCCACCGAGAAAAAGTCCGGCCGTTCCGATACCCGTCAATGAGAGGGGATCCAGCCGATCCAGTAGTAATTCATGCATCATCCGGATTCATATCCCATATCGCAACCCCGGCAATGGGGAGTCTGACCGGTTTTTGTATTTGTTACTCCGACAGCCGGTCCCATTCGCTTTGGCCCCGGTTCATACTTGAATCTTGTGATGGGGGCGTCGGCGGCCGGTGTCCGCCTGACATGCGTCGCAGCCGGGCGATCCGTTCTTCCAGGGGCGGATGGGTCGAAAACAGCCGCATCATGCTGCTGCCGGAAAGGGGATTAACGATAAACATGTGGGCCGTGGCCGGTGAAGCGTCCATGGGGAGCCGGCCGGAATAGGCGCCGAGTTTTTCGAGGGCGCTGGCCAGTCCTTCGGGGTTCTGGGCAAATTTGGCGCCCGTGGCATCGGCCATGTATTCTCTTGCCCGGGACACTGCCATCTGAATGATCATGGCCCCGAACGGCGCGATGATTGACATGAGCAGGATGCTGATTCCGCCGCCCCGGTTGCCCCGGCCGCCTCTGAACATTGTTGACCAGCGGGCCATGTTGGCCAGGATCATGACGGCGCCGGCCATGGTGGCGGCAATGGAACTGATGAGGATGTCCCGGTGTTTCACATGCGCCATTTCGTGGGCCAGGACGCCCATGACTTCGTCCCGGTCCATGATATTCAGCAATCCCTGGCTGGCGGCGACCACTGCGTGTTCCGGGTTTCGTCCGGTGGCAAAGGCGTTGGGCGCTTCCTTGGGGATGATAAATATTTTCGGCATCGGGAGATCGGCCCGCCGGGCCAGGGTTTGAACGATCTGGTAAAGCTCGGGAGACTGATCGGGGGATACTTCCTGGGCCCGATACATGCGCAGAACGATTTTATCCGAAAACCAGTAACTGAAAAAGTTCATTCCAATCGCCATAATAAAGGCAACAAGCATGCCCTGGCGGCCGCCAAGCATGTTACCTAAAAGAACCAGCAGTACGGTCATGGCTGCCAGCAACAGGGTGGTTCGGATCTGATTATTCATTGGGTGCTCCTTTCAGCATGTTCAGAATCGGCGAGCGTAGAGACAAATGATATTTTATCAGATACGGAAACGGTTGTCCATCCCCGGCAACAGGCCGCGGCAGGTGTCGCCGGAGGAAATAAAACCTTGAGCTCAGTGGTGCCGGGATGATAATTGACTATTGGCGTTAGCGGGCCATGCGAAAAATGTCAAAGCAGACAACCTCACCGGGGAATGAGATTTTAAAAATGGCGCAGCGGTTATTAAAAATTATTTTGCCTGAAATGAACCAGCAGCAGGCGCTGGATCTGCTGAACGGTCAAGAGGAGGTGACTTTCTGGCTGGAAGAGTCCGCGCGGGGCACTTTTGTGGCCAGCGCCATCATGGATTCGGGCTTCAGCGAGCATATGATGGATCTTTTTGAACGGACGTTTTCGCATATCGAGGGGTTTCGGCTGGTACTGCTGCCCGTTGAAGCCACGCTGCCCCGGATCGAGAAAAAAGAATCACCGGACGATACTGGCCCCGCCGCCCGGGAAAAAAAGAAAAAGCAGATCGATACCCGGCGGATCAGCCGGGAGGAACTCTATGCCGAGGTCGTCGACAGTGCGGATCTGTCGACCGTCTATATTGCCCTGACGCTGCTGGCCACGGTGGTCGCGGCCATCGGATTGTTGAAAAACAATGTGGCCGTGATTATCGGCGCCATGGTGATCGCTCCGTTTCTCGGCCCCAACGTGGCCCTGGCCCTGTCCACAACCCTGGCCGATACGGATCTGGGTACCCGCGCCATTAAGACCCTGCTGATCGGTCTGGGGATTGTCCTGCTGCTGTCGGCCACCATGGGGTATGTTCTCAATGCCACGCCGCAGATTCCTGAAATTGCATCCCGCACGCGAACCGATCTGTCCGATCTGATCCTGGCGCTGGCTTCCGGGGCGGCCGGCGTGCTGGCCTTCACCACGGGGATTTCATCGGCCCTCATCGGCGTGATGGTGTCCGTGGCCCTGCTGCCCCCGTTGACCGTCTGCGGTTTACTGCTGGGATCGGGGCATCTGCCGCAGTCCTTTGCCGCGTTCCTGCTTTTTGTCACCAACGTGATCTGTATCAATTTTGCCGGCGTGGTGACCTTTTTCATCAAGGGGATTTCACCGCGGACCTGGTGGGAAGCCAAAAAGGCCAAAAAAGCCACCCGCCGGGCCATCATCATCTGGTCGGTAATTTTAATCGCCCTGGTGGTCGTTATCCTTCTCTAATAAGGGAGTTGGTGTGGCTACGTGCATTGAGAAGCCTGATATCCGGACTCGGCGCTTATGAAATTACGGGTGAGCATTATCCTTATCTGGGCGGCCCTGGTCGCCCTTCTTGTATCACGGAGCCTGCTGATACCGGAAATTGACAGGGATGCCCCGGCGGCGCTGGCCCAGGCCCGGGAAGAGAGTTTCTATGGGATCTGGTCGCAGAATCAGCGGATCGGCACCGTTGAAAACCATTTCCATCCAAAACCAGCCGGTGGATTTTTCCTGGACCAGCAGGCGCGGTTCCAATTGAATATTCTGAACCAGTCTCAGCGGATCGATCTGCATCTGACGGCTGATCTGGACCGGCGCCAGCGGCTCCATGCTTTTTCTCTATCCTTCCGGGCGCCGTTTTATTCCCTTGACGCCCGGGGAACGGTGACGGGGCATACCTTGTCGCTGGTGATTGACAGCGGGGGAGACCGACGCCGGGAAACGATCGCCCTTTCCGAGGCGCCCTTTCTTGAAACCCAGTTTCGGGCCTATCTGTTAAACCCGCTGCCCGCGCTGGGGCATCGGGTAAAAATTTCATTTTTTGATCCACTATCGCTCAGCCGCCGGGAAACCGTTGTGGAATATCTGGGGAAACAAAAAATTCTGATCAAAAAACGGGTGGTTCGATTACACCATTTCAGGGCGCATTTCTCGGGCATACAGATCCAGTTCTGGCTCGACGAAAAAGGAAAAGTCATCAAAGAAACATCGCCCGCCGGGTTCGTTTTTCTGGCCGAGCCCAAATTCAAGGCGCGTGATATTCAAGCCCCCCGGCAGGAACTGCTTCGCGCTGTGGCCGTACCCTTCACGGGAACTTTCCCGTCAGTCAAAACGCCTGGTGAAGTCGTTTACCGGCTGCGACTGCCATCGGGAGTGCCCCTTGACCTGAACGGCGGGCGGCAGGTTTTTAAAAATGGCGACCTGCGCGTTACCCGCGAAGATCTGCCGTTGGACGCGGTGTCGGAAAAAAACCATTCGGAGTGCGGGGCGCCGGAAGCCATGCAGCCCGGCCGGTTTATCGAATCCACTCATAAGGAAATCGTTGCCCGGGCCGAAGCAATTACCGGAAACGAACAGAGCCGGCTGGCAAAAGTCCGCCGCCTGACGGCCTGGATTTATACCCATATCGACAAGCGACCGGTAATCGGACTGCCCGATGCCCTGGCCACCCTCCACAGCCGCCGGGGCGACTGCAACGAGCATGCCGTCCTGTTTGCCGCATTGGCCCGTGCCAGCCGGGTTCCCACGCGGATCGTGTCCGGGGTTGTCCTGTACCGGCAGCGCTTTTACTACCACGCCTGGAACGAATCCTGTATCGATGGGCGCTGGATCAGCGTGGATTCGACGCGAAACCAGCTGCCGGCGGATTTAACCCACATCCGGCTGGTTATTGGCAATCTGGCAGAGCAGGTGCGCATCGGTGCGCTGCTGGGTAAATTATCCATTACCATCTTACCGGTGAAATCAGATGAACAAACTGGAAATTGAAAATTTAACCAAACGCTACGATGATTTTACAGCGGTGGACAACATCGATCTGGCGGTCGCCGCCGGCGAAATCTTCGGTTTTCTCGGCCCCAACGGTGCCGGAAAGACCACGACGATCAAGATGATCGCCGGCCTGTTGAAGCCGGACGGGGGGCGCATCAGCATCAACGGCCATGACCTTTCCGCCGAGCCGCTGACGTGCAAGCAGGAAACAGCGTATATACCGGACCGGCCCTGGCTCTACGAAAAGCTGACGGGCCAGGAATACCTGCAGTTCATCGGGAGCCTGTATAGTCTGGGGCGCGAGGAATTTAATCATGAAAGCGAATCCTATCTTGCGCTCTTCGATCTGATCAAATGGCGGCATCACCTGATCGAGAGCTATTCCCACGGCATGCGTCAGAAACTGATCATGACGTCGATGCTGATGCTCAACAGCCCCCTGGTAGTAGTTGATGAACCGATGGTGGGGCTGGACCCTAAAAGCGCGCGTATCGTCAAGGAGCTGTTTAGAAAACGGGCCGCCGACGGGACGGCAGTGTTTCTTTCAACCCATTCTCTGGAGATTGCCGAAGAGTTGTGCGACCGGATCGGGATCATTGCCGATGGGCATCTTCTGACTGTCGGCGACATGTCAACCCTCCGGCAGATGGCCGGACGGGAGGGGTCGAATCTGGAGGATATTTTTCTCGAGCTGACCGGCGCCTGGGAACTGAAGGAAGTCATCCATGGTCTGCGGGAGGCACGGTGAAGACCCCTCTGCTGCTCATGCCGTTCGGGAGGGGACTGGTCAACCGGTTCTGGGCGACCCGCCGGGCCCGCTGGCGAACCATCGGCATCGGGGTTGCCGGATGTGTGGTGGCGGCGGCCCTGTACGCGGTCAGCTTTCGGGTGCTCGCTTATTTCAAGGCCCAGAATGAGCTGGGTATCATCCTCAGCCTGAAAATTTTTGAAATGGCCTGGATGCTCATTTTTGCCATGCTCGTGTTTTCCAGCATGGTGTCGGGGGTTTCCGCCCTTTTTCTGTCCCGGGACAACGAAATCATCGTGGCCGCGCCGGTATCGACCGGACAGCTGTATTTCATGCGCTATCTGACCACGTCCATTTATACCGGATGGATGGTAATTGTTTTTTCCCTGCCCGTGTTCGGCGCCTATGGCTGGGTATTCCAGGCGGGTGCCGCCTACTGGCCGCTGATGCTCCTGGCCGTTTTTTCCATCTCCGCAACGGCCACTGCCGTTGGACTGGGGGTGACGGTGATACTGGTCAATCTGTTTCCGGCCCGGCGCACCCGGGATATCGTGGCGTATCTATCGCTGCTGGGCGGTATCCTGCTGTATCTGTTTGTCCGGCTCATGCGACCCGAGGAACTCGTCGATCCGGACCGTTTCCCCGATTTTATTGAATACCTGTCGGCGCTTTCCACGCCCGCTGCGCCGCTGCTGCCGCCCGGCTGGGCAACGAATCTTTTAACGGGTTATCTCCAGAACCGGCGGATTGACTGGCTGCTGGCTGCGTTGCTCTGCCTGACGCCGCCGGTGTTGTTCTTCTTCGGAGAAATGCTCATGCAGCGCCTTTTTTTTAAGGGCTATTCCCGGGGGCAGACATCGTTCGGCGGCCAGCGGACCTTTGCGCCCCCTGTGTATCACTGCTCCCGGTGGCGCTGGTTCCTGCGCAAGGAGGCCAGGATTTTTCTGCGTGACTCGGCCGAGTGGTCCCAGCTGTTCATGATCGGCGCCCTGATTCTGGTGTACCTGTACAACTTCAAGGTGCTGCCGCTGGATCGTGCCTTCATGCCAACGGTCTATCTGGCCAATCTCATCGGTTACGCCAATATCGGGCTGGCCGGATTCATGGTGGTGTCGCTCTGCGCACGTTTTGTCTATCCATCCATCAGCATGGAAAAAGAGGCTTTTTATCTGCTGCGGGCCGCCCCGTTGCCGCTGGGACGGTATCTTTTCTACAAATACCTGTTTTACGTGGTGCCGTTTACTGTTTTTACGCTGGTATTGCTTCTGGCCAGCAATCATCTGCTGAAAATAGAAGGGGCCCTGCGATGGGTGTCTCTGGTCACTGGCCTGCTGATCACCTGGAGTGTCGTTGCCACAGCCCTGGGGTTTGGCGCGCTGTATGCTGATTTCAAACTGGAAAACCGGGCGGCCACCCTGGGCGGATTTGGCACGATCGCCTTTCTTTTTACTTCCCTGGGACTGACGCTGGTAATCATTGCTCTGGGGGGATTTCCAGCCTACCGTCTGGTCCATCAGAGCCTGGCCGGGCTGGCCATTTCCCGCCGGGACATGTGGCTGACAGGAGGGGCGCTGGTGGCCATGGCAGGAGTTTCGGCAGCCGTTCCCTGGGTGTGCCTGCGAAAAGGGGTAACCCGGCTGCAAAGGTAGACTCAAAAGGCAGGTGTGGCGGCAGGCTCAATCCGAAAAAGCCTGCTCAAAAAATTCATTGGCGAGATGGGTATTGTCCTGATCGGTCACCTTTTCCGGTAATCGTTTGTGTGCGATGTCAAAGGCTGCATCAATCATCTCGTTTCTCAGCTGTTCACGGGCGCTGGCGATATGTCCCCTGATTCTCGACCTGGAAGCCTTCATCAGGGTCTGGCTCTCTGCCCGGGCACGGGCAATAATTCGGTCTTTGCGCCTTTCGCCTTCTTTGATAATCCGTGCTTTTACTTCCTCCAGGTGATGGCCGCTGGCTTCCAGCTGCTGCATTGCGGCGGTGACCGCTTCTTCCGCTTCCGTTTTTCTGGTTTCAGCCCGCCTGATTTCATCGGCGACTTCTTTTCTCTTGTCTTTGAGAAAATTGACCAGCGGTGCGCGCCCGAATTTGACCAGGACCCCGACAAAAATGACAAAATTGACCCATTTCATTATCTCATCGTAGGTCACACGCCAGCCGCCGGCGCTTTCCGCCGCTGTTTCAGCGCCAAGGACCGGGCCGGCAAAAAGAAAAAGGAAAAGGCAGATGCCGGGCCACCATCTGAAAAAAAACCGCTGGCAACAATCTTTGGACATCAGTTCACCTTTCTCTTTAAAACTTTTTCCATGACCATGGCCGCCAGGTTTTCCGCCTCGGCCTGAAGGGCTTTTCTGGCTGCCGCAATCTGGCTGTTTATCTCCCGGGTTGCTTTTTCCCTCTCTGATTCGATTGTCTGGCGGGCCTCTGCCAGTATCCGGGAAGCGGCTTCCGCCTGCACCCGGTCCATCTTGCGGCGTATTTCCGCGCCTTCTTCCCGGACCATGGCATCCTGGCTGGCGATCTGGTTTTTAAGGTCGGCAAACTTCTTTTCAGCGGCAACCATGTCCAGACGGGTCTTTTCCAGATACTGATTTCTGTCTTCGGTGGTCGCACGCAACGGGGCGATCATGATCCGGTTGAGCAGAAACAGAAAGATGAGAAATGAGACCGCCTGAACGATCAGTGTCTCGTTGATCGTGATGAGCGCGATATTGCTGATGATTTCCATCTGTATAGCCGTCTGACCGGGTTAAACGACGAAAAGCAGCAGAAGGGCAATGACCAGAGAGTAGATCCCCGTCGATTCGGATACGGCCTGACCCACCAGCATGGTCCGGGTCAACAGACCGGCTTCCTTGGGGTTCTTGCCGATGGCTTCACATGCCTTGGCGGCGACCATTCCTTCCCCCACGCCGGGGCCGATGGCGCCCAGCCCCATGGCGATGCCCGCCCCTAAAAACGCGGCTGCCTTGACCAGGTCCGCTCCTTCAATTGCCATGATGTTTTCTCCTTATGGATTTAAAGTTGACGAAGGTTCGCGATTTTGGCTGCGAACGGATTTGTCTGCATTATTTCTTTCCCGTGGTCAAACCACAAAAATCAACACGAGGCTGATTACCATGGCATAAATTGCCGTTGACTGGGACACGGCCTGGCCGACCAGCATGATCCGCATCAGATCACTGGCATGTTCCATGCGGCGGGATACCCAGCGGACGGCACCTTCGGCCGCCATGCCGTTGCCGATTCCCGGGCCAATGCCGCCCAGCCCCATACAGAGTCCGGCGCCGATCAGCGCCATGGGGGCACTCAGCGTTGTGGATTCGGGGAATGATTTAAACAACAATATAAAACTGACCAGCAGGCCGAAAATGGCCGGGGTCTGCCCCACGGCCTGGCCCACCAGCATGGTAGTGGTGGCGGTGCCCACTGAATCCGGCTGCCGGGAAATGCCCTCGCAGCAGGCGCCGGCTGCCAGCCCGCACCCGTATCCCGATCCGGTGGCGGCCAGTCCCGTGCTGATACTGGCGCCGATCAGGGCGGCCCATCCGGGATAAAGGGCGGTCTGGCTGAAATCAATAAAGATCAGTATCAGGGCCACAACCATGGAGAAGATCGCCGGATCCTGACTGACCGCCGACCCGACCAGCATGTTGGTGGTAATCCGGTTGGTGATTGCCGGTTGCCGGACAATGGCCAGGCAGGCCTGCCCCCCGGCGATACCCGCCCCGATACCGGACCCGATGGCGCCGAATCCAATGCAGAGCCCGGCGCCCAGAAAAGCCGCTGCATGGATCATGGCGCTGTCGCTTGAATTGATAAACAGTAGAAGCAGGGCGATGATCAGGGCAAAGATAGAGGCGGACTCGGCAACGGCCTGCCCGACCAGCATGTTTTTCAGCAGATCGCCGGACAGCTCGGGGTTGCGCGATACCGCGATGTTTGCCTGTGCCGCCGTGTACCCTTCGCCGATGGCGGCACCGATGGCGCCCAGCCCCATGGCGATGCCGGCTCCGGCGAATGTGGCTGTTTGAATCAAAGTCTGCGAGTCCCAGGTCATCTCTTATTTCACCTGTACCGAAATATAAACGACTGTCAGCATGGTAAAGACGAATGCCTGAATCGTGCCGACAAACAGGCCGAAGAACGCATTGAGCAGCGGCGGCATCACCATGCTGTAAGTCAAGTGGGACACCACCAGGATGATAATCGACCCCCCCATGATGTTGCCGAAAAGCCGGAAGGAGATGGAAACAATTTTTGACAGTTCGCCGATGATGTTAAGTGGTGCCATGAAAAACATCGGTTCGAAGTATTCCCTGGCATAGCCTTTAAATCCCTTGGCCCGGATGCCTGCGTAATGGGCGATAATAAAGCCCATTATGCCGAGACTGAGCGGCGTGTTGAGATCTTTGGTGGGCTCTTCCAGGTGAGGGACAATCCCCAGCCAGTTGGATAAAAGCATGAAGAGAAACAGTGTGCAGATCAGGGGGCCGTATTTTTCGCCCATCTTTTTATCAAGCGCATCTTCAGTGAGGCCGTAAAACTGAGTGACGAACATTTCGCCGACGATCTGCATCAGCTGTGGAACACGGCCACGGTTTCGGGTGGCCAGGTAGCCAAAAACGAGCAGCAGGACGATGACGATCCAGGTCATGACAATGACTTCAAGATTCAATGTGGCTACGTGGCCGCCCATTGGAATGATTAGTTGATGAATTCTGCCAAGATCGCCCATATTGCCTTTATCCGGATGTCCGTTTCTGCCCCAGGGGCAGTGGAAAATAATCCAGCAGGATCACCAGCTGGACCATGAAAATGCCGATAACCGCTGTGATTAAATCGAACTGGTCGAATTGAATCGCCAGAACCAGGGGCACTGCCAGCAGTGCATATCGTATCAGCCGGGAAGCAAACGATACAAGGAGCGTTGCCCTTTTCTCGCGCCCCATGAGCCAGGGAAGCGTGGATCCGATGAGGACAAAATTAATAATACTGAATAATGTGCCCAGAACGAGACCTTTCCCGGCGGCCTTTGCACCCACAACGATCAGACCCATTGCCACAACTATGGCCAGGGCCATGGCGCGGGTTCCGTATTTTTTCTGGGTTTCTTTAATCGGGTCCATTTTTCAGGGAGTCTGTATCCTTTTGGGTGTGGCTCTTGTCGGTGGTTATATCAATGATCTGGCGATAGACCACATTGGCCCCGCCGAATACACCAAAAACTGTAAAAAGTGTGATAAAGATGCCCCGGGTGCCCATCCACTGGTCGATATATCGGCCTGCAAAAAAACAGACAACAATACAGCCGCCCATGGTCAGACCCAGCTGCATGACAATGGTTAGGTTTTCGGCCCAGGCCCGGTTTTTTTTATAATCGAAGGTCATATTTTTTGTACAGATATAAGCCAAATACCTATCAGTTTCGACGCTTATCTGTCAACAGCTAATCTTCAGGGATGCTGACGCGCAGAAAATATTTGACAATCCGGTTTTTTTTTCATAGGGATCAACCAGCTCCGGAAAAGGGAATCCCGTTAAAATCGGGAACGGTCCCGCCGCTGTAATCGGGGACGAAAGCCGCGAAAATGCCACTGATCTGTTCAAACAGGTCGGGAAGGCGCGGCCGGTAGGATGATCCGTCAGTCAGAAGACCTGTCCGGGGCGGCGTTTTTAAAGCTGCCGACCTGAGATCCGTGCCGCTGGGCACCGAACTTTCGGTGGCCGCAAGAACGTCTGTGGCCATATGTTGCGATGGAAAACCACTATGGCACGTGACCGGAAGGGCCAAGAACCAGGGTGCAACCCTCCGTGCAATGATGCACGGGGGGTTTTTTTGTTTCCGGGCGTCCGGCGCGATGCCTTTCTGTGGATTACCCAGCAGAAAGGAGGCGGATGGATATGTCGTAAGTATGTGTAAATTTAATATGTTATAAAAGGCATAAATTTAGCTGTTACGAATGGAATTGAAAAAGGAGATCCATGATGAAAAAAATATCCGGAGTATTGGTGATTATCAGTGTTTTTGCCTGGATGCTGGCGGCATCCGTTTATGCCGGAGAATCGGTTAAAACCAGACCGGCGATTGTGCTGGCCGGTTTCGGCACCAGCTATCCATCCGCCCTGACGTCGATTCTTAACATTCAGGAAAAGGTTCAGCAGGCATTTCCCGGCATGAAAGTCAAAGTTGCCTTTACCTCCAATATTATCCGCAGAATCTGGCACAAACGCCAGGGCGACGAAAAGTTCTTTTCGGAAAACAAAAATATTCCCGGGGAGATCGTTTATGTCAAGGGGCCGCTGGCCACCATTGCCGATCTTCAGGATGCGGGGTATCGCACCATTGTTGTGCAGCCCACCCATATCTATGCCGGGGAAGAGTTCACGGATCTTTGTGCCTATGTCCGGGGCCTGAACGGGATCACGACCGTCAAGAAAAAATTCATGCCCTTTGTCAAGCTGGTCATCGGCCGGCCGGCCCTGGGCCAGCCGGGGATCGAGCATGATTATCATGATGATATGGCAGCGGTGGCCGGCGCTCTGGCGGCGGATGTGGAACTGGCGGCGAAGAATAAATCGGCGCTGGTCTACATGGGCCATGGCAATGAATTTTTCAGCACGGGGATTTATGCCGAATTTCAGCAGGTCATGCGGAAGATGTACCCCGGAACCCGAATTTTCATCGGCACGGTCGAGGGTTATCCGTCCTTTGACGATGTGGCCGCGGCGCTGGCCCATGCAGGAGTGAAAAAAATCGTGCTCAAGCCGATGATGATCGTGGCCGGAGACCATGCCAACAACGACATGGCGGGCGATGATGCCGATTCGTGGAAGAGCCGGTTAACCCAGGCTGGTATTAAAGTACAGCCGGTGCTCGAAGGCCTGGGGAGTAATGATGCCCTGGCCGCTGTTTATATTGCGCACATCAAGGACGCGGCCCGGGATGCGGGGATCAGACTGGTAAAATAACACCATGGAATCGGTCTACATCGTTTCGGTGGCCGGCCGGTTTGACGATTCGTGGATACAGATAATCGACTTGTTATAGATTAAACAATGATAAGAAAGGGTTGTATATGATGAAGAATATATTTACATTGATCGGCGGTCTGCTGCTGGTCTTTATTCTGGCGGGCGCGCCGGCACTGGCCGGTGAAGCCGGCGGTGTCAAATGGACGGACCGGATAACCTTGAGCGGGAAGATCGAATTGGAAGCGGGGTTTGAAAGCACCGATCCGGCCGAAGGGGATGGTGAGGATACCAGCGATCTGTCCGTTGCAGCGGTGGATCTGGGCATTGATATAAAGGTGGTCGATCATGTTTCCGGCCATGTGGTGTTCGAATATGTCGACGACGAAGATGTCGTGGTCGATGAAGCCGCCGTGACACTTGACGGTGGTGACCGGTTGCCGCTGTTCCTGACGGCAGGAAAAATTTATGTGCCTTTCGGCAGGTTTGATACCCAGATGATCTCTGATCCCTTGACCGAAGATGTGGGAGAGTCCCGGGAAACGGCTGTTCAGGTGGGTTTTGCGGCCGGCGGGGCGTATGGATCGGTTTTCGGTTTTAACGGTGATGTCAACGAAACGGACGGCGGGGATGACCAGATCGATAATTTTGGCGCCTGTGCCGGTTATACTTTGGAGGCCGGAGCGTTCAGCATCGATGCCGGTATGAGCTACATCAATAACCTTGTGGATGCCGGTGGGTGGGCGGATATTATCGATGGCGAAAAACTGGTCCTGGACAGCTACGTGGCCGGCATCGGCGTATATGCCACTGGTCATGTCGGTCCGGTTACGGTTATTGGTGAATATATCCGTGCCCTGGATGATATTGAATGGGCCGACGGCAATGGTGGCATCACCAATGACGATAAAATTGCCGCCTGGAACGCGGAAGTCGGCTATTCCGTGACCCTGGCCGGCCGGGAAACGATCTTTGCCGCAGGATACCAGGGAACGGACAATGCCCGGAACCGGTTTCCCGAAAGCCGGTATGTGGGATCCGTGGGCGTCGGTATTTATACCCATACGATCCTGACCCTGGAATACTGTCACAACGAATTTGAAAACGACGACAAGGATGATACCGTGACAGCGCAACTGGCAATCCTATTTTAGGTTGCCACTATCTGGTTAGAATGATTATTGTCGGATAATGGATATGGATAAGGGGCACACCACAACCGATCACCCCGTAGTGGCGGCAGATCCGATACCGGCCGGTCGCTGGCTGCCATGGGCACTGCTGTTGCCGGTGGCGCTGGCCGGACTGGCCGTGACGGCGGCCACGATGGGGTATATCCGTATTCCCTTCGGGGAGGTGGTGCGGATTATCCTGGCCGGTGTCGGCGGTCATTCTCAGGGCGCGGCCGCCGTCAAGCCGCTCTGGGCCACCGTGGTCATGGATGTGCGTCTGCCCCGGATCCTGTGCGCCGCACTGGCCGGGGGCGGGCTGGCCATGTCCGGGGCCGTCTACCAGGGGATTCTGCTCAATCCCCTGGCCGATCCATATACCCTGGGCGTGTCGGCGGGCGCGGCTTTCGGGGCGGCGATCGCACTGCTGCTCAACCTGACGGCCACCACCCTGCTGTCGGTGCCGGCGTTTGCCTTTGCCGGCGCCGTGGCCACGCTTTTTCTGGTGATTTTTCTGTCGTCGTCGGCCGGTGGTTTTTCTCACAACAATCTGATCCTGGCCGGTATTATCGTGGCATCGATTTTATCGGCCGGCATCAGTTTTTTAAAATTTATTGCCGATGAGCAGGTCTCGGTGATTATTTTCTGGCTCATGGGCAGTTTTGCCGCCCGCACCTGGGCCGATGTGGTTTTGCTGGGGGGCGTTGTTGCTTTAGGCGCGGCGGTGTTTATTTTTTTCAGCCGGGACCTCAATCTGATGGCGCTGGGAAAACGCAGCGCCCAGTCCCTGGGCGTGGATACCGGGAAGGTCCGGTTGATCCTGCTGGTCTGCGCCTCCCTGGTGGCGGCGATCTGCGTGGCGGTTGCGGGGATAATCGGATTCGTGGGGCTGCTCGTGCCGCATATCGTGCGCATGGTCAGCGGCCCGGACAATCGCGGCCTGATTCCGTTGTCGCTGTTTCTGGGCGCGATTCTGCTTCTGGCCGCCGACACGGTTACCCGGGCCGTGCTGCCCTATGAGGTGCCCATCGGCGTGATCACCGCGCTGGCGGGCGGGCCGCTGTTCTGCTACATTTTCTGGAAGCGGCAGCGATCGGGAGGCATGTAGATGGGGCCGCTGTTCGACGTATCCGGGCTGACGTTTTCCTATGTCGGATCTGATTCGGGAGCGGGTGTTCCGGAATCCCCTTCCCGGCGGGCGATCGTTGATCATATCACCGCAACTCTGCCGGCCGGCCGATTTTACGGTATTATAGGTCCCAATGGCTGCGGAAAGACGACTTTTATTGACCTGCTCATGGGGCAGTTGCGTCCCGGCAGCGGGCAGGTACGTTTCAAGGGCCGGGAGGTGACGGCGATGCCTGCCCGGCAGCGGGCCCGGGAGATGGCGCTGGTCCCCCAGGTGTACAGTGTCAATTTTCCGTTTACCGTGGGTGAGGTGGTCGCCATGGGTCGGTATCCGCACCTGCCCCGGTTTGCCGCCCCGGGCCCGGCGGACCGGGCCATCGTGGCGGATACCATGGCCCGGACCGACACCATCCGTTTCGCTCATCGCCGGATCAACCAGCTCAGCGGCGGCGAGAGGCAGCGGGTGGTATTCGCCCGGGCCCTGGCCCAGCAGGCGCCGGTGCTTTTTCTGGATGAGGCCACGGCGAATCTGGATATCAACCATACGCTGGCCCTGCTGACTCTGGCCCGGCAGCGGGTCCGGGCCGGCGGGACGGTGATTTCCGTGTTTCAGGATATCAATCTGGCGGCCATGTTCTGCGACGACCTGATCTTGATGGGAAACGGCCGGGTCGTGGCCCACGGGCCCACGGCCGATGTGCTCACCGAAGATCATCTATACCGTCTTTTCGGGGTGCGCTGCCGGATCGAAGAGAGCCGGTTTAATCATCAACTGCATGTGATCTTCAAAGCGGAAGACGGGGAAAAGTAGAATGAAGATGTATTATCGGCTGGTTTTTTTTCTGCTGATACTGGCCCAGACCGGCCCGGGCTGGGGGGTCCCCCTGGGGCTGGAGGGAACGGCAGGCATTGTGGACAGCGCCGGCCGGCACATTACCGTGACGGCCCCGTTTACACGGGTGATTTCCCTGTATGCCGCCCACACGGAAAACATCTATGCCCTCGGCGCCGAAGGGCAGCTGAGGGGCGTTTCCCGCAGCAGCAACTACCCGCCGGCGGCTGCCGGAAAAAAGGTGTATTCGCCCCACAGTGGGCCCGAAAAATTCCTTGCCGCCCGCCCGGACCTGATACTCGTGCGGCCGATGATTGACCGCGCCTACCCCGGCCTGATCACCCAGCTTGAAAAAACCGGGGTGACCGTGGCGTCCCTGCAGCCGGTCACCATCGACGGGATGTATCGATATTGGCAGGTTCTGGGACGGCTGCTGGGGCGGGAACAACGGGCGGCGGCCATGGCAACGGTTTTTGCCCGGCGGATAAGAACCATTGCCCATGTCACCGCAGCGCTTTCCCCGAAAAAACGGGTCTATTTTGAATCAATTCATCAGAAGATGAAGACCTTTGCCCCCACGGCCATGGCGGTTTTCTCCCTGACAACCGCCGGCGGAATCAACGTCGCCGCCGATGCAGCTGCCGTGCGGGGGACGAATATTGCGTTTTACGGCAAGGAACGGATTCTGGCGAAGGGGGCACAGATCGATGTCTACCTGGCCCAGCGGGGCCGGATGAACCCGGTCACGATTGAACGGATTCGTAACGAACCGGGTTTTGATACCATCAAAGCGGTTCGGGACGGCCAGATCCATTTAATCGACGAAGCGATCGTCTCCCGGCCCACTCCGCGGCTGCTTACCGGCATCTGCCGGATCGGGGCCATTTTATATCCGGATCTTTTTCCGGCGTCATTTCAGGATATCTGTAAATAAAAAAGAGGAAATATGGATAAAGAAAAAAAAGAACCGGGAACGTTGTATGGGATCGGTGTCGGCCCCGGCGATCCGGAGCTGATTCCGGTCAAGGCCACCCGGATTCTCGGCGAAGTGGATCGGGTCTTTACGGCATCGTCCACCCGCAACACCTACTCCCTGGCCGTGGATATTGCCCGGTCGTATATTCCCGAAAAGACGCCCGTCGATCCCCTGGCCTTTCCCATGAGCCGGGACATGGCGGTCAAGGAGGATGCCTGGCGGCAGCATGCCCGGCGGATTGCCGGAGAACTGGAAAAGGGCCGGAACGTGGCGTTTCTGACGCTGGGGGATCCATTGACCTATTCCACCTACGGGTATGTGCTCCGCCATTTACAGGCCGACTGGCCGCATCTGCCCATTGTCACCATTCCGGGAATCACGTCCTACCACGCAGCGGCGGCCGCCACCAACCAGCCCCTGGTGGAAGGCGAGGAGTCCCTTCTGGTGCTTTCGGGCGTGGATGGGGGCAAGTGGCTGAAAAAAACACTGGACCACCCGGACAACGTGGTATTTTTAAAGGCCTATCGCAATGTGGCCGGAATCTGCCGGAGCCTGGAAG